>Ga0208454_1000120_pt1 | contig 55055 bp, 58 predicted proteins | sample EasRivMeERMZT100_FD_187530 | JGI IMG/M metagenome (GOLD analysis project Ga0208454, IMG submission 187530) | Soil microbial communities from meander-bound floodplain in the East River, Colorado, USA - East River MetaG ERMZT100 (SPAdes) (version 2) | ecosystem: Environmental > Terrestrial > Soil...
TCCAGGCGATTGCCATTGAGTGTGACGCCGCCAAGATCGGTTTCGTCGCCGACCACGGCGAACGTCCGATGAATGAGCTTGAAGGTTCTCGTTGGTTTCATAAAAGTAAAAGGCGGATGCTGAATGCAGTTCTAGTACTGGCTTTCATGGCAAAACTCCAGCCGGGCCGTGTAGCTGACGGGAGGGAAGGAATTGGACACACTTTCGCTATCGTCACAATGCACGACCCGCCACGCTCCGGCCCGGCTCGCAAAGAGCAAGGTAGAGCCACACGGGAATGACCGGTGATGCGCCTGTAGTGAGCGGAGAGCAATCGGCGAACCTTTCCCTTGCACCTTTGACCCTTTGGTTTCCAACGCGCTGTACGGCAGCTTGGACTGCCGCAGGGAGCATTGCGGATGTGGCGACTGACTAGCAGGCTGGCGCCTGCTGTAGGGAAGTGATTCAAACCGGATTGGCGAGCGAATGAATCCACCTAGATTCAGCGCCAGCAAACCCCGAGTCACTATCGGACGATTCAATGTCGATGGGAGTTTCAACGCCAGATTGGAGCAACCGTAATGCGGTTAGAACGGAGCATGAGTTTCACGCGCAAGGCAACCAATCGCCAGCGTATCCCAATCCACCGACTGCCAAAGAGCAAAACCGTAGAATCCCCTTGTAAATCCGGTAGTATCTTGCTGTCAATAGTTCTCCTTGAGATTTCCATATAAAGTTGCGTTAACGTTACAGACTTAGACTCAAAGAGTTAGCTGGCATGGTGCTTGCTTGGCTACATTCGGCAGGAAGATATCGAACTAATGGGAGTATGGCAGGGGGATTTGCTTGTCGGCAGAGAGGGACAAGCATCGACTGAGCCGGGAGGATAGGACATTGGGTAGTGGGGTCTTTTCATTTTACTGTTGACACATTACCTAACAGTTGGGTATTGTAGCGTGCGTATGAAAAAAGTATTCATTTTGAACTACGGCGACGGGGGAATGCTCGGCATATACTCGTCGGTTAAAAAGGCCGTCTTTGCGGCACAAAACTCGTTCACCAGTCGCAACCTGACGATGAGCGGCAGCCAAGCTGCAATCGCGATGACATCCCTTAGAGAGTCGCCGCATGGGACAGCGCGCCTGCAAGCACCACCTAATAATCCCCATGCCGTCACTCGGCGACTCGACGCAATTAAAGCCCTACGCCACGAGCACACACGCCAGTTCATGCGCGAAAACTGGGCATCCATGCAAACCGTCACGTCCAAGATCGTAAAGGCTTGGGCCGATTACCATTTCTCTGCCGATTGTGCGAAAGAAAAAGGCGTCTGCTTTAATTGCTGCAAACCAGCCAAGGACGAGTTCAAAGTCGCCGTAGATACCGCTGAGCGCACACTGCTGTTCTGCTCCACTGAATGCCGGATGGATTTTGGCGTTAGTATCGGATTAACCTAAGCCATGATTTTCCGCCGCCGCTACTGGAATGAAATCGTTGACGCTGACAGAAACCTCCGACGCATCGACATATACTGTCCCGGCTGCAACTGTTTTGAGTCCTCTTGTGTCTGCCCGCGTTGGCGTCAAAGTCTGCAAATCTGGAAGAGAAGATGGCTGCCCAAATGGCTGACCCTGCGCAGGTAACTTTCAACGGCCCGGCCGGCCCGGTATCATTTGATACTACCGGCCGGGCTTTTCACTTTCTTCCGAGCGCGTGGCGTCATAAGACGCGGCGTGTGCCAAATAAGGCAACCGTTCACAGCGGCCTGCTGACACGCTGCCGACGCGGATAGATGGAGTAAAACCATCGTGCTTAGTCGTTGGCTTGTAGGGCAAGATCCCTGCCGCGCTCACCCTAATCTTTACCGGAACGGCTTCCCCGGTAAATCTATTACGGAAGCCACAACCATAAGGAAACATGATAGCTGTTGAAGCTACCGATCAATACGATGCATCGAAAACCCTCCTGATTGCGAAATGGAGCGTTCTGTGAAGGTCTTGATCGTTACGCCAGTGCCGAAATGGCTCCCCCACGACATCGCAAAAGCTGCGCGGGCACTACGGCTCGCGCAGCAATGCGTCCGCAAGGTTCTCAAACTAGATAATAAGGAGCACGAGGCCCTTTTGAATATCGAGCGAAAGGCGGAACTAGAGGCTACTTGCGTTATCTTACAAAGGGCCGAGGCGCATATCTGGGGGAAGTTCCCGCGAAAATTGTGCGACGCCTCCCGTGATGGGTTAAGGCCGCCAGAATGAAATGCCCGCACTGTGGAAACGACATCAACATCGGCAGCTTGCTCGGCAGCCAAACGTCCAAGGCCAAGGCCAGGGCGTCACGCCGCAATGCCAAGCTCGGCGGCTGGCCAAAGGGCAAGAAGCGCGGCAAACGCCGCCCAAAGGACGCCAACGCGCTCGCGCACAGTGTTGTCTAAGGTGTATTACTGGGGTAGTAGTAAGGTTCCGATCATTGTGCGCAATAAATATCGGCCCGCCAAAAATGCGTGGAAATCCTACGTTAACGTTAACGCTCTCTGCATTGTTATGAAGCACTTAGAAGTCCAGTAGGTAGAACTAGCGCTGAGTCTGTTAGGCTTGATCGCTAGCCTAGACGAGCGTCTTACACGGAAGCCTAGCACAGAGCCTTAGACCGCCATGGGGGACACCGGGGGCACCCGCGGGTGTCGCTATGCTACATATACGTTTGCCTTCTCTACTCCAGCCCTTCATGTATGGCCAATCTTCCCGTAGGGCTTCTGCCAACAACTCTCTTTGGTTTCCTCCCTCCCCCGTACCCCCACCCACCTTCCGTGCTGAGCCAAAGGCTGTAGGATCGCCGTACACAGTAGGAGGTGTTGTTCCGCCAGTCGGCACTGTTCTTTTTGCTACCGAATTGGTGTCTTTGCAGGTGAGATCAACGCGACTGGCATTCCTTCTCCGCGTGTAATCGCACCTGCAAAAAGCCAGCACCTCCTTGGCGGCTTGTGTGTTCCCCTTTCCATAACTTCAAAGTAGAGGATTCAATTAAGCCGCCCGCAGGAGGCGAGCGAGCCGGAGGCCGACAGGCCGGAGGGTCGGTGCCTCCGAGGAGCGGAATCAGCTCCTACGCTGTTGACGGTCCGATCTCCCCCACTCCCCCTCTTTCTCCGTCTCCGTGCTTTTTGAGCCGTTATATTTGCGTGACACCGTTACATGTCACGCAAAAACACTTGACCGCAGAATCGGATTTTGTCACGGTGGCATCAATACGCAATCCTTGCAGCCATGTACGGTAAATTCTTCCGATCCTGCTTCCAGGGCTCTATGGTCGGGGCCGGGGCTCACGTCTTCTCGGTCTGGGCCTACGCCATCAGCCACGCGGTTAAATCCAGGGTAGAACTCAACCCGGAATATCTCTGGAGAATTATCGGCTCCACCAAGCAGGAAATGGTTGATGCCATTGAGTTCCTTTGTCGGCCAGATCCGGCAAGCAGGCACCCGGAATCAGAGGGGCGCCGATTGGTTAAAGAAGGTGCCTACCAATACTTCCTACCGCAGTTTGAGCGGTACCAGAAAATCAAGAATAACGACGATCTTCGAGAGCAAAACCGGATTCGTCAGGCTCGGCACAGGGCCAAGAAGGGCGGTTCCGCCCGCGAGCGCCAATTCGACAAAGCCCTAGGCGACGGCAACGCCACGGTCGCAGACGGCCTCTCTGACGCCATGCATGACAAACCTGTGGAACATCCTCCTACGGTGACCCCGGTCGAAAACCCATCTCCTCAGCCCACAGCCACTTAAGAATCCTTTCCAGCAAGCATCCCTGACCCGTGGAACATTTTCACGGCTTTCGACACCCCTCTGTATGCTCCCCGCCTCTGGATCCGCACCACCGGCAGAACTTGGAGTCCTTGGGCGGCCTTCCCGGCCCTCGCGGTTTCCACGGCTGGTAGCCCAACCTTCGTCTTTGGCGTTCCGCGTCGTAGGATCGACGCCCAGGAGCAGTGGTGGGCATCCTGGTGCGTGGTCTCTTGAACAACTGGGCCGGTTCCGGCTCCTCCTTCTCAGGTGGTTTGAACCTTATCAGCCCTTTGGCGATGAGGCGGGCGGCGATCTCCTTCAGCCCTTCCATAGGTTCAGGGTCTTCAGGAACGCTTCGGCGCGCTGAGCGGCCGCGGCGTGTAGAACTTTGAATGTTGAGATTTTTTCGTGAAGTTCTCCGCAAGAGGTATTTACCGCATCAAATAGTCGGGCATCGTAAGTTAACTGCTTGTTCTCAGGTAACACCTTCTCCATCTCGGCACAGGCGTTCAGGTCGTTGAGGTAGTCGGGCACCAAGTCGTCAATGACATCGACTGGCGCACTGCTTATGGTGGCTCCGTGTAGAATCCAATAATCGCGCTGCTGAGCGTCTCGCGGCTTGGTCAACTTGATGAGTCTCTTGCTTTCCGAGGTCCATCGCTCAAAACCACACGCCTCCGCAATCGCGATTCGTTGTTCTTCAGGTGTCATCGAAACACCCCCGGCCACAGCTGGCCCCAAAAAGAGATGTAGGAGTGAAGAGCGGTGGCGGCCAATACATCCCGAAAGGTCGCCTGCTCTGGCGAGTTTGGTTTGATCTGCATAATCACTTGCTCCACTCCATTTCCTTGGGCAGCAGGATGCCAGGGAAACCGACAGGGTGAGCCTTGACCTGCTCGTAGAGGTAGAACCGCCCCCCGGCGCCACGGCTTCGCTCAATAATCCCTTCCTTCCGGTGTTCCTCTATGTGGTCCCAGTAAGGGCTCCCGATCCTTAGCGCCACTTTGGTCCCGCAGACAAGGCAGCGTCCCTCGAAATTGAACCATCCGGCCAGTGGCCTGGCTTTTGGTAGAGGCTTGGCAGGCGAGGCGGGTAATTCTCCCGCTGTGTCGGGGCCTCTTGCTATTGGTGATCCCGATCCGGGCTCCGGTGATGGACAGTGTATCCCACCATCCCGCCTAAAAGTATCGTTCGCAGGCTCGCTCATTTCGGCAGTTTGGTTTCCTCCAACAATCTGTCAATCTCCTCGATGCAGGCGCGGTGGCGGCCCGCACAGTGAGACTTGTTGTCCAGTTCGTAGTCCTCCACATCCTCGTACAGCAGCACGCGCACGCGAAAGAGAAGATCCTGCACATCTTTGATGAGCTTCTCGTTCACGGGTGGCAGCCCCTTCATCTTCCGCACGATGATGGGATACCACGGCTCCCCGCCGTTCTCACCAGTCGAGTTCAGGAGTTCCGCGACCAGTTCACTGGCCGCTTTGTGGATGGCTTGGGTGCGGGCGTCGCTCATTTCTTTGCCTCCTTCACTTTCTGTTGCTCAAGTTTTTTGGCGGCGCGTTCGGCGCGGGCGTCATTGCGAGCAAGCTCGCGAATTTCTTGCAGCTTCGCCGCATCGTACTCTTTCTTTTCACTCTCCTCCTGACTTGGCCGAGGGTCCAGCGGCGTGCCCTTGGTAAGCAGCTCCACGTAAAAACTGCACATCTCTTGTCTTGTCGAGTCGTCGTTCCAGAAGCCAGGGTGTAGGATTTTGCGAGACAGTGAAATCGCTGCCTGCTCCATTTGTGTCCGTGAAGCGACTGCCGGAATCGGATCGACAAACCGCACCTTCGCCGGGTCTTTGGCGACAACAACGCAGATGCCGTTCTCGCGCAGGAGATCGATGTTCTCTTTGTCCATCACGTCCGGCGGCAGGATGATCATTGGCTTCATCGCGCGAAGCCTTAGCTGTAGTCACGAAGACTACAACTCAAAATTCCTACGCAGAAATACGGATTGACCCCGGTAGCTCAACGCCCCATTGTCCGCCCAAATGAAAAAACCACATCGCAAACTGAAGCGGAAGAAGGCGGCGAAGCGGAAGAGCTTTCGTGGGTACTGAACAATTGAACAATTCCAAAACACCAAAAGTCCGCGCACCGACTTCCAGCCGCGCGATTCACAGTAGGCGTTGTAGGCGATCTCTCCGAGTTGCTCGCTGGTCATAGAAGAAGTGTGGGGCTGTCTGCCGATCTCGGTGCGCGGCGAACCGCTGCCGCACTGGAAGCAGCAGGATGAAGCCCTGCGTGAGGCGTGGAGCAAGGCTGCTGACGCAGTGGCGTTCACGCTGCGAAATCTTGCGGCTCCTGGCTAAACTCCAGCAATCACTAACCCCGATGTTGACTTGCTCGCCGTCGTCAGCTCCGCGCTCTTGACCATATCGGCTGGGGCCTCGGCGGCGATGGGGTAGGTGAGCGAATCGAAGGGGTGTTTGTGAATGCTCTTCTTGATGTAGTCGCTTCCAGTGCCCTCCCTGAGATTTGCGATCATGGTGCGCGTTGCTGTGAGCTGGGCAGAGATGAACATCCGCCGTTCGTAGAGGAGTTGCCACGCAAGCTGCACCCGTTCCCTCTGGGAGTTCTTGTACTTCGGGGCGCCGGCTAAATCGATCTGCCCACCGGACGCCTCGTAGACGATGGAGGCCGTCGTGCGATCTGCTGCCGCGCGTTTCTCGAACGCATCGGTGTCACTCCAATGCCGCCACTTGATGACGACGTTGTGATGTTTGAGTTGCCAGTCGGTCCAGAACTTGATCTTGCGCAGAGCCTCCCAGGTGAATTCCTTGATCGACATGTAGGTGGCGATGATGACGAACTCATCGAGAGCGGCGAACGACACCAACCTTCGCATCTTTGCATCCTCACCAGCGATTTCATTGGTGATCTTTTCGACGATGTGGAACGAGTGATTCTTGGAGAGGCCAGCGTCCCAGCCGGAGAGAAGAACCCTGCAGGCGGGCGTTGGGACAATCGCTGAGCGTTCCTCTGGAGGTCCATCGCATTTACCGAGCACATGAATCCCCTCGTCGTAGACATCGGAGAAAAACCCGTCGGTGATGTCCTGCTCCCAGATGCCGAGGCAGAATCGGTTGAACAACGTGACCCTCTTTCGGTACCGGGCGTAGAGTTCATCCCTCTGCCTTGGATCCAACTGCGGGTTGTCCTCGATCATCACGAGGATCTTGTGGAGACCCTGCCTGAAAATCTTGTCGGACTCGGGTTCATCCTCCGGCGCTGGCGAGTCGAGGAACTTGAACCAGAGATCGTGCATCCAGTTGTTCGGCCCGGACTCCGGCGGGTTGCAGTCGCAGATGATCTGGTGGTGGTCGTATGGAACGCCCGGCATTCGCAGCGCGTCACAGAAGATGTCGAAGGCGTGACGGTCGCAGTACTGGTCGAACTCAGAGAGCCAGAAGCCCGAGTAGTAAGGCCCCTTGAACTTCGCCTCGACCTCGCTGGAGTGCTCAAGTGAGTGGCACTGAATCTCAGAGGTGGAGCCATGCCTGTTCCGAATCCGCACGAACGACATCTTGGTGTCGCCTGTAGTTTTCGGCCCCTCGACAATCTTGAAGCCGGGGCAGCCGTGGCGCCACATCTCCGGCATCCAGGACTCCCAGCGTTCAGGCGGAACCCCCTTCTCCCAGAAGGGCAGCATCACGTTTGTCAGGAGGCTCCAGACGCCGGATGCCTTGGCATTTTTGATCGTCTTGCAAACGATAGCGAACATCCCTCCATCCACATCGAAGGCGTGTCGTAAGACCTTGTGGACGATGCCGTAGGTCTTCGAGGACATGCGCGGGCCATGGACCAAAAGGTAGCGGTGGAAATCATTGAGAACAACGAACTGGCTCGGATTGACCGGCGGCAGCCACATTGGAGCCTTGGCATCGTCGTACACGAAGCCCCGCTCATTGGTCTTGATCATGTTTGGCGAGTTCGGCGATACACCACGTCAGTCCGGAGATCGCGGTGTCGGATTTGGTTTTGTAGGCCGCCTCAAACTTTTCGCAGCTCAAGACAGCTTCGGACCTGCGGACGTGCTGCTGCAAAAACTCAGCACGGTCGAACAGGGTCACTGGCAGCTTTCTGATTCCAGCCTCAAGGAGCATCCGCGCCACATCAGCCGTTCTGACTGGTCCGGGCTGGACGCAGTTATAGAAGCCGGGTTCTCCAGTGCCGGCCAATTGCCAGCTTCGCATCGCGAACTGGTCAAGCCACGTCACTGAGTTCAGTCCGTCGAGGATCTTTGGGTACTCGGCTAACTTGATGAGCCAGTTGCGCGGGTGTTGAACATGAGAGAAAGGCATCCGGATTCGGAAGATGAAAGCGTCGGCGCCGCTTTCCAAGACAGCCTCCTCCGCCTGAGCTTTGCAGATAGCGTAGAAGGATTGCTGGCCAGTGTAGTGCTTTAGATCGTCAGCCTCACTGAACGGTCCAGCTCCGTCAAAGATGCAGCCGGACGAGATGTGGATGAGGCGCATAGCGTTGGTCTTGCAGGTAATCGCAATGTCGCGCGCGAGCGTAACGTTCGCACGGTAGCACTGCTCCTTATCGCTCTCACAGCAATCGACCGACTTGCCAGTGAATCCGGCGGCGTTGATGACAAAGCCAGCGCCAAACGAGCTGATGCGCTCGCGCAGAATGGCTGAATTCGTGTAATCACACCACGATCTCGACAGCACCGCAGGGAAATATCCAAGTGTGTGCAGGACGCGCAAGTACGCCTGCGCCACGAAGCCCGTGCCGATCACGATGATCTTGTTGGCCTTGACCATTCCACAGAAGGGTGCATGACTTGCGCCAGAAATGCCAGTCTACAACGATAAAGCATGACGCCGGCCGAGCAGACTATTTTCGATTCCATCTACTTGCCGGACGGTGCGCTAGGTGGACAAGAAAGACTTGTACCGCGACCGAACAGCCAAGCGGAAACGCCAGAAGGCGCCTTGATGTCCAGCGGCTCAAAGTGTCCACGATGGAAAGGCGGAGTTGTCGTGCGAAACAATTACCGCTACATTTTCCTGCCGCAGCATCCACGAGTCGATAATAACGGCTACGTGCGCGAGCACATTCTGGTCGCAGAGCGCGCATTGGGAGAGTTCTTGAAGGATGACGAAGTGGTTCACCACTTAAACGAAGACACGCTCGACAATCGCCAGGAGAATCTGATGGTCTGCGAAAGTGAGGCGGTTCATCAAATTATTCATCGTAGAGCGCGCGCTTTTTATGCGTGCGGAAATCCTGACTGGCTACGTTGCATTCTCTGCAAAAAACACGACGATCCGGAGAAAATGTACGTACGAATTTATCGGGATGGACGATGTTGCTGGGGCCGCCACCGGAAGTGTCACGCTGAATCTGAAAAACAAAGATCGAAAGTAAAAGCACTATGTCTACACTTCAATTAGATCGAAGCGACAAGGCCGTCGATGAGATGGTTTCCGGATGGACCAATGGTGGCAGCTATTCCGTTCGACTTCGCATCCAGCAAATCGGCTCTGACCCGAAGATGGCGACGTTCCACGTTGCTGAGGTGACGAACGAAACTGAGGGCGAGGAAGCTCCGAACGCGGAAGCGGCCGTCGAGGCCGAAGAAGCTCCGGCACCAGCCAAGCCGGCGGTGAAGGTGAAATACTGAGCGGTAGGTATGGCTGTTCCCTACCAACGCCTCATTACTAAGCACGGGCTCGATCCGAAGAGCCTGAAGCCACTGTTCACGATTGAGGACGGCTTTGCTGAAAAGAAGCCGTCAGTGAAGAAGCTGTGCAACCAGATCCGGGATGCGTTGCGGGCAGGCATTGATCGGAACCGAAGGGACTACCGGCTCTTCCGTGCGCTGGACTGGGCAAGGGACACGGACTTCTACCAGATTTCGTTTACGCAGTTGCGTGGGCTCCTCTCCTCAAAGCCCGACGACAAGGCGGTGTTGGATACGGTGAACTCGTGGGGGCTGGCACACATGCTGCCAGACGAGCTGGATGCAAACGGGAATGTTTGCTGCGGTGCCAACGGGAAGCCGAAGAAGCTCATCAACCTGCCGGTGTTCACCAACATTTTCATCCCACTCGTCATCGCCTATGTAACGATTCGGTGGGCGAAGCTTTTCAATGAGCGGGATCTTGTTCCACTGCTCAAGTACGAGCCAGTGCAGTTCACGAAGGAGAACCGGGCGCGCTGTGAGATATTAACGCAGCTCGTCCAGCGGCAGTCCACGCAGTTCGACTACAAGGCTGACCTGCGGCAGCACATCCTCCAGACGTTGCACTACGGTTTCTGCATCGAGTTCCCGAGGGAGGCATGGTTCGTCGAGAACCAGGAGGATGAATCAGGCAAAGAGAAGATCGTCCGTGAGGGCCTTCGATTTAATCTCCCGCACCCGAGCCGGGTCTACTACGACCTGTACCATCGGCTCTCGACGCTGAACTCGAACACGGGTTGCGAGTACGCGGGCTACTGGGAACTCTGCCGGTACGGATCGATCAAGGACCACCCGCTCTACTGGAACAAAGATAAGATCTCGTTCGGCTCCATGGGTTGGTTCGATATTGGGACCAGTGATTTCCTGGAGCAGGTCTTCCCTTGCCAGATGAAGTTCCCGGATTTGACGAAACGTGGCATTGGCGGAACGGGTCCATTGGATCGTGAATCAGAACTCGGCTCCACCTACTACAACACGAACGACTACGACGCGGCAGCGCTGAAGACGCAGCATTTCCAGCGGATCATTCCCAAGGAGCACGGGCTGGGAACGTACGAGTATCCGGTGTGGTTCCGCTTCGTCATGGCCAGCGACAACGCCGTGCTCTACGCCGAGCCGTTGGCGTTCGATAAGCTCCCGGTCTCGGCCTACGACGCGGACTTCAACAAGTCACGGTTTAATTCTCTGGCGCTGGAGGCCCTGCCGTTTCAGGACCACATTGGGAATCTTTTCTCACAGTGGATCGCGGCGGTGCGTGAGAACCTTCGCAACCCGGTCTTCTACGACAAGGACAAGGTGCCCGAGGAGGCGGTGAAGGAGCTACGCAATCTCGGCAACAAGACCTTCAGCGGCCGGCTATACATCCCGTTCTCCGCTACTGAGCGGTATAGGCTCAATGAGTATCAACGGGAGGCGTTCTTCACGCCGCAGCTCACTCACCACAACACCGCCGAACTCGCTGCGTTGATCTCTGGTGTTCTCGATATGCTGGAGCGGGTACTTCAGTTCTCCTCTCAGGAACTTGGGCAGCCAGCCTCGCACGAGCAGAGCGCGACAGAGAGCCGCATCATCCAGCAGTACGTATCTAATCGCGTTCAGTTGACTGGAAGTTTTATCGACGATGCGGTCTACGCCAAGAAGTGCATGATTTACGACGCCACCATGGCGCACGCAGACGACAGCATCACTGTCGGGGTTTCTTCTTCCTTCGCCGCCACGGAAGCTGAGTTCAAGAAGCTCATGGACAAGCTCGGCTTCACGATTCAGGACGAGGGCATGGACCCGAACGACCCAGATCCGATGCGGACGGTAAAAGGCTCCAAGTCCCAGTTGCAACTGGAGACCTTCGCCTCAACGAGGGATGCCGCCACACGCATCGACAATCCGGCTATTGCGGATGCGATGAGCAAGATCTTCCTGGCGATTGCGAACAACCCGGTGCTCATCCAAAGCATCGGCCCCGTGCAGCTCGTGGAGCTGCTGAATCAGATCGTTCTGGCCGCCGGCCTGCCGAAGGAGTTTCGGCTCAAGGGCAAGAACATCGACACCACCGCACCGCAGGAAGAGCAGGCGAACCAAGTCAGTGAGCTGCTGACCAAATTCTCCGAGCAGGTAAAGGGCGCCATGGACGAGCAGCAGAAACAGACCCTTGAGGCCGCCGGCCAGCAGACCGTTCAGATCGTTCAGCAGGCCATCCAGCAGGCAGGGCAGGGGATTTCGCAGGTTCTCGGCCAGCAGCAGGAGGCCGAGCAGGCGCAGGACCAGCAGATGCAGGCGCTGGCGGCGGCTGTGGCGGCCCTTGCTCAACGCTTGGAGCAGGCCGAGGCAGCAGTGGCGATGGCTGCGCAGGCAACGATGCCCGAGCAGGTGCCGCCAGAGGCTGTGCCAATAGGAATGACATGAGCAAGCCGGCGTGTGACATCCCGGAAGAAATGCGAGAGGCCGATAGGCTGGTCACGGAAGCCTTGGGAAAGCTCGCTGAGCATGTCGATGCGGTCACGATACTCATCAGTAAACGGCGCGAGGACGGCTGCGACGGCACTTGGCGCATGGTGAATGGGAGTGGAAACTTCTACGCTAGGTTCGGGCACGCAAAGGAATGGGTGTTGGGCTGTGAGGCTGATATGAATCGCCCGAGCCCCACAGTGCCGCCGCCGCTAAACGACGGAGATCAATGACACAGCCTCGCCAAACCATCATTTTCAGCCGGGCCTCCGTGGACTCCGAGCAGCGAAAGCGCCTGGCTGAGCTTTTTGCGCACCCTGGATTCATCCTGCTCAAGGGAATCCTCGGTGCGCACGCCTCTGAGCAGCAGGTGCAGGCTATGAACGCCGGCCTGTACTCCGATTTCAGCAGCATCGCCAAGGATGACACCGCTGCGGCCATCCGAAAGGCCGGCGACTACAGCAAAGCCCTGGATATTCTCGAAGAGATCGAAGCCAAAGACACGGAATGGTTCACAGCCAAGCTGGAACCACGCCCATAACAGAGAGCACCACCTATGGCAGACGCAGCGACCACCGAAGAGACCAAAACGACCACCACCGAGCAGGCCACGCAGCAAACGGCCGAGAAAGCACCGACAAGGAGCTATCGGCCGGGCTTCGACATCCCCCCGCAGAAGCCAATGGGCGTGGAGGACGACCCGAACCACAAGATGCAGGTGATGCTCGGTAAGCGTGGCAAGAAAACGGAGGCCAAAGCCACCGAGACCGAGGTGAAGGATGGGGATAAGGGCGAGAAAACCGCCGAAACCACAGCAAAAGAGGGGGAAAAGGCAGAAACGAAGCCGGGCTCAAACCTTGCCGAACTGCTCGCCAAGAACCTGAAATTCAGGGCGCCGAGTGAGACGAAGACCCAGGAAAAGGCCAAGGAAGAGGTCAAAACGGAGGTCAAGGACACCAAAACGACCGAGGCCACGGACAAAAAGACCGAGGAGAAGGCCAAAACGGTCGTCACCAAGAAGAAGGCGGAGCTGACCGCAGCGGATCACGCACGGATCATGGGCGAAGCAGCAGCAGCAGGAGCTACGGCGGCAGTGACGGCGGCCATGCCAAGGTTTTCCACGCAACAGGCCAAGGCTGAGACGCCGGAGGACGAACTGCCCAAGGATTACCGGCGGGACTACGAGATCGCCAAGCATCTCGCGACGACCAACCCCGCCTACAAGGATGCTCCGCAGATTATCCTGAACGAGCACCGCCGCAGCGCGGAGTACGCCAGCCGGTGGGAGCAGGCGAACCCAGGAAAGGTCTTTGATCCCGATGCGGAGGAGCACAATGAGTTCTATACCTCACTGGAACGACCGTGGGGCGACGAGGAGTTCGTTGACGCGCGGGCCGACATGATCGCCGAGCAGAAGATCTCGGCCAAGGCGGCCAAGCTGGAGGAAAAGCACAAGAGCATCGAAGAGCGGGAGGCGAAGCGCGAGCTGGCCGGTGTGGCGCAGAATGCAGTGAACACCGTTGCAGTGCTACTAGCCAAGGGCGTCGATGAAGCGGCACACGATGTCATCGTGAAGCAGGGCTTCAACAAGTTGGAAGAGGGCGACCCTATCACCGCTGAGGCATTGGTGGAGGCACTGAATAGACTGAGCCCGCGTATCCATACAGCAGTCATGGTGGACGATCCAGACCAGCGCATCTCATTTGACGCAAAGAAAAACCAAGACCATGCAGATTGGTTGAATTTCCTCTTCGAGAAGGAGGCGCAGTACGCCGGGCAGGCCGATGAGAAGGGAAGACTCTTCGCCTCGCGCAATGAGTTCGTGAAACTTCCGGCAGCCCAGCAGGCGCGACGGTGGTACCTCACGGCGGATCATCTCATCACCGAGATGACGGCCGACGCCATGACGGAGGTCAAGGAGCGCATCCAAAAAGAGAGAGAAAGAGGGAAAAAAGTGGCGACGGCGCTCGGCTATGTGCCGAACGAAAACAACGGCGGTTCCACTAAGGAAGGTCATAAGTCGGATGCGACTAAAACGACCGAAACCAAAAAGGAGGAAACCACAACGGCCACGGGCACAAAGCCCATAACTCCCGACGGCGGTGGTAGCGCCAAGATCGACACTCAGGGCGAGGGCGTGAAGACCAAGTACGACGACATGTGGTCCAAAATAGGAAAAGTGCTCTATCCACGTTGACAAATGGAACATTGATGCACGGACCTTGAACCGGGAATTAACTCGGCACGGTCTCGATGCACAATGGCGATCAGTTCCAATATCTTCGAGAAGTGTCTCCCGGCAATCGGGAACAACATCAATGAGTGTGGCGCAGTAACAACCTGCGACGTTCTTACCGCCGAGGCCGACGAGTTGGCGGCCATCTTCACCGATGGCTCTGACTTTCGGGATCTCAAAGCCCTCCTGGCCACGCAGTTTGAAATCAAGGCGTGCGGTGCCAAGACAAACGGGCTCTATGACTTCCTGATGTCGAACAAGCGGCTGATGAACAAGCCCATCAAGCCGAACTCCCTTGGCCCCGGCAACTCGGAGGTCGATCCTTTCGTGCTGGCTTACCAGCGCAGCGTCATCAACGCGGAATACTGGAGCGTGGTCCAGCTGCTCAACACTGGCGGCAACAACTACCAGATCAACGTGCGCAGCCGGACCAATGTCCCACTGGATGTGAGGTGGTTTGTTCCTGGCATGAGGGTTTTCGTCTTCGCCCGCTCGGCGGCCGGCACCGCTCTGCGCGGATCGTTCGTCGTTACGGGTGCCACCACGGGCACCTTTGGCGGCAACGATACCATCATCGTCACGGCCACTGGAGAGAACTCCACGCTTGGCTGGGTGGCCAAAGCGGCGTTCACGGGCACGCTGAGCGCGGCTTTCCTCGTTCGCGGCACCAACAACGTTCAGGACGTGGAACGCTGGTGCTACAACCGGCCAGCCTTGAACGACCGGAAGCACGTCCCGTTCTGGTGGCAGGTGAGTCGGCACACGATGTGTACCGACCAGCTCTACGAGCATTGGTTCAATCGGCTGCGGGAAGGCAACGATTACTTCCGGCTCTTCGGCAACGTCGATGCGGCGGAACGGAATCGACAACTGGGAATGATCCAGCAACGGGAGTGGGTCAACTCCTTCTTCTGGAACAAGAGGATCTCCGCCAACCAGACGCTCAACACCTACCGGAGCCTGGAGGAAGTCACGAGCTTCTCGAACTCGACGCAGGGTCTGTACATCCCCGGCGAAGGTCGATGCGTCGGCCGTCGCGCCAATGCGATTGGGGTGTACGAGCAGCTCGCCGAATGCGGCCGGGTGTTCGACCTCCAGAACAACAAGCTGAATCTCATCGAGCTTTTCGAGCAGGTCATCTACGACATCTACCGGGCGCGCGGCGACCAGGGCATCCCGAATGAGGTGATCGAAATCTTCACCGACAGTTTCACCGCGCAGCAGTTCCAGCGCGGCATGATCCGCTACTACAACGAGCGCAGCGACGGGCTCGCGCAGTTCAACATCGACACCAAGCAGGTGATGATGGGCCAGACGGGCAAGCTCGGATTCAACTACGACGAGTGGAAGCTCCAGTACCCGGTGGTGACGATCCGCATCGTGACTCACCCATTCTTCGACGACTTCGCCTCGGCGGCCAACGACGAAGGCATCCAGAGCACGGGCCGGTTCCTGTGGATTCTGGACTTCACTGGGATCTATCCCGGCATCCTTGGATCTAATCGCAAGGTGCATCGCACGGGCGACATTGAAGCCCTGGCCAAAGTGGACCAGGACTATGCCTGTGTGATGGAAAATCCGACGCAGGAAATTTCGCTCAACTCGCTCATGTGGGCGGTGGTGGTGGAGTGTCCGGCGAACTCGGCGATCATCGAGAACTTCTCGGATGATATCCCGGATGCGGTGGCGGGGAATTATCCTTACGGAGATATTTACACCGACTAGAGCCACAACAACTTACGAGCGCCAGATTGTTATGGACAATCTGGCGCTTTTCGTTAAATCTTCAGGTGATGAACATCGAAAAACAAAGGGCCATCTGGAGATCCTATTATCACCGCAACCGCGAAAAGCTGCTCGCAGCAGCGCGTATCCGAGAAAGAGAAGAGCGCACCAACGAAACCGAAGATCAAAGGCAGAAGAGATTGGCGTATCACCGCGCCTACAATCGCGCCAAGGCCGGGCCGGCACTGGAGGAACTGGTGCCCAAGGAGGAGTCGGCGCGCTCACAATTCAAAATGATCATGGTCGCATTGCTGGCGCGGCGGGCCGAAGAGATCGCGGCCTACAGGCGTGAGTGGAAAAGGAAACACTACGGCTACAAGCCCAGGAAGCCAAAGGCCGTGAAGGTAAAGGTCGCCAAGATTCTGCTAACGCCGGAAGAAAAGCGGGCGAAAATAAAAGCCTACCAGCAGCGGCCTGATGTGAAGCTCAAGAAGGCCCAAGCCAGAAAAGCCTACAATGCGCGCCTGAAGGCCCGCGCGGCGTCTGATCCAGAATTTGCGGCGCAGCTCAGGAAAGCTCGAAGCGAGGCAGGGACGAAGTGGATGGACGGAATGAAGAAATCCGATCCGGCTCGCTATGCTGACATGATCGCCCAGTACAAGGAGCGGCAGAGAATCTACTCAAGGCGGAGATGGCAGCGGGCGCAGTATCGTGAGCAGCAGTACGCCTGGCACAGGAGCCGGCGGCGCACATGTCCAGAATTCAAGATTGCCCAGTATATAAGAAACAGAATCAACCAAGCTCTCAGGGGAAAACGCAAAGCTTCGAGCGCGTTTCTTTTGGTTGGCTGTTCTCCTGACGAGCTAAGGAATCACCTTGAATCAAAGTTCGAGCCGGGCATGTCGTGGGACAACTGGGGTATGGGCGAAAACGATTGGCAGATCGATCATGTGCGACCGCTCGCCTCGTTCCCGCTTTCGGACCCAGAGCAACAGAAGTTGGCTTTTCACTTCAGCAACTTGAAACCAGAGTGGGCAAAGTTAAATTCGTCGAAGAACAGCGAGTGGGAAGGCAGGAAATGGTCCCACTCCGATCACGCTTGCCAACCCGCCCCCACTGTGCAGACTCCAGTTCAATGAAATGGTACCGCAAAGAAATCCCTGATCAGGCAATTTTAGTCTTCGGCCAGCCCTTCCGCTTCGACCTTCTGGCGACGGAGGATCAGAGCCTGATCCACGAACTCGACAAGTGCATCGCCAAGCAACGCGGCGGCGTCGTTGGGATTACGAAGGAGGAGTACGATCTGGAATCTCAAAAAAAAATCACCGAGAATCTATTGCGCGACAGCTCGAAGCCGCCTCATCAGCGGCACGAACTCAAAGCGCACCCCCTCCCCCAAGATCGGCGTGCTGTGGAGGTCGTCGCTAATCCTGGTGGACGGCGCGGTGGGATGTTCGCCAGGCCGCAGATGGGCAGGGATGGCACGGCGCTCAATGGCCGGCATGACACCTCGCCGATGCCCGACCCGATCCAGATTCCGAGCCCCACGCAGTTCATCACGCCGCCCACAGCCAACATCTCTCCGAATATCGTTGCCAAGCCGTAATGCCCATCGAATACCAACCCTTCGACACGTTTCGCTCCACGGTGCAGCAGCTCGTGGCGCCGGAGGATTTGGCGGAGCAGTTGGTGCCCTACTTCCGGGATCAGGTGGGCAACGCGCTCTCGGACATCCAGACCCTCATCGAAGGCTTCCGCTCGTTCAACCTCCAGTTCATCACTAAGGAGGACGTGAATGAGTTCTGCGCGGCATCGATCTTTCCGGGTCCGGTGGGGAAGGTGACGCAGGTTTTCGCGTACAAGCCCGGCAAGGACTGCCAGAAGTTTTACTACCAGCGAGTCTCGACTGCGGCGCTGGACTGCTGGTTGGAGCGGCAGCGATGCACGCTCTGCAATGCGACCGATCCGCCGTCGCACCAGATCTATGACTCTCCTTATTGCAACTACTGGTTGGAAGGGGATGAGGCGTGTGGACCACCTTACCTTCTCACGGAGTCGGAGGATGACTGTAAGTTCAAGAGTCTCGACGATGACGATAGGATCTTCGCCGTCGGGCCGGACTACAAGATCTACGCGGCGCCGAGGTTCCCGTGCGGTTACAACCTTCTGGTTCAGTGGCAGGGGATAAACCGCAAGTGGAACGGGGTGGATCTTGTTCCTGTGGATCAGCAGCTTCGCGAGGCCGTGACGAACTACGTGGAGCACAAGGTCGCCATGAAGGAGAAGGACACCGGGACATCGAAGTTCTACTTTGATGCGTACACGGTGAACCTGCGGACGATGCGGTATCGCTATCAGGAAGAGCACGACACTGAGGCGAAGCGAGATTGCTCCGGTGCGGTGGAGCAGCTCATGGCTGATACCCACAATCTGTACCCAACACCAGCTTACTCTTAAGCTATGCCAAGCCCAGTAACGCCATCTCAATTTTGTGATGCCGTGCCGACGCAGCAGTCCGACCTGTGCGTGAAGGTAAGTAAGTTCTTTGGGCTCGCCCAACTCCTCTGCGACTTCTTCTCGTGGTTCCTGGATTCTGACGGAGCAATCTCCACCGCCGCGAAGACGGAGATCGCCAGCTTCCTTCTGCCACCTGGATTCGTCTCCTACAGTGCATCGGCCAACGCTGGGGATGGCTGGCTGCTGGCCAACGGTCAGGCCGTGTCCCGGACCACCTACGCGGCGTTGTTCAGCGCGATTGGGACACGGTACGGCGCAGGCGACGGTAGCACGACGTTCAACGTGCCGGACATTCAAGGGAGATCCCCTATCGGCGCAGGCAGTGGATCAGGTTTAACCTTCCGCGACATCAACTCACCGCAGGTGGGCGAGGAAACGCACCTCCAGACCATCGCCGAGATGCCAGCGCACGATCACGCGCCGGAGCCGCCGTTGACAGAGATGTTCGGGAGGATGTCTGCTGGTGGTGGGAAAAACGTTTCAATCGGAGCAGGCGCCGACTACCAGGCGGATTTCACCGAGGAGACGGGGGGTGGGCAGCCGTTTAATGTGGTGCATCCTTGCGTTGTTTTGTACCCGTTTATCAAGGTGTGACGTGCTTCCACCCAAGGTTGTGCTTGATCATCCAGACAACTCTTTGATGGACGCCGAACATTTTAGCGATGTCTCGCTGTTTCAATTTCAGGTGAAGAAGCTCACGAATTTTACGCACTCCATCATCTGTAAGTTTAGCGTTCCCATTCTCCGTGCCGCGCGGGCTCTTTATGCCGATTATGCGTGGCCTTTCTCAACAAGGTTGCGACTGTTCAGGTGCGCCCCACAGCTTCAACCGCTGTTGGGCGTGCCGCCAATTTAGAAACGCGAGATGCCAGACTTCAAGACAATAACTGTCAAGCCGACGACCGGGGTATTCGATACACTGAGCAGTCCCGATGAGGTTGGGTTTGGCCAGTGGCGCCTAGTGAAGAACGCGACTACTCGGGCGACTCGAAATAGGCAGCGAGCAGGCGGCTGGAGGCGATTATTTGCAGACATAAACCCTTATAACAACAGCGATTTACACGACCAACTCATCGACCACCAGTCCTACTACGGCTCCTACGTCGGCCACGCGATGGGTGGCGGAGATCAAAGCGGCCTTGGTTATCCCTACCAGTACCCGGCAACCACGATCCCAGCGCATAACTTTTTCGCTCCTGCGGCTGGGCCTTACTGCCCGGCGTACTACCCTGACTACGGCGAGAGCTACGGCGGGTGCGACATCTTCTATCCATTTGTTGGATACCCCTACGTCATCGCCCCGGAGATCCCAGGCGCCTGCAACATTGGGTACCCGAACTACTACTCGCTGTCGTATTTCTACGTCTCCTGCCCGACGTTCATTCCTGAGCAGGACTTTGAGAGCTACCCCTACGGGCCGGGCTTCCCGGTGTACTCCCCTGAGTTTGCCTACGACTACATCTACTGCGGGGACTACACTTTCTTCCGGCCGGGATGCCGAGAGGCCATAACCGCCCTCGGGGAACTGGTGCTCTCGACTGGAAGAAAACTTTTCGCGGCAACGATGAGCCGGGTGTACGAGTACAACCAAAGTTCAGGGAGTTGGAGAATCCTCGCGGACGGCCTTGGGAACTCGGGCTACACGGCCCTGCAATGCACCTGCAACTCGATGAGGGGCATCTTTGCTAAATTCGGAAGCTACCTCATCTTCTCGAACAACTTCGATCCTGTCCTCATCTACCTTCTTGGTTCCGATCCCAATGAGTGCAGCCAACAAGCGATGCAGCCGATTTCTGACCTGCTTGCTCTCGGGATAACGCGGGCAGGCGGCGCCATCGAATGGAAGGGCTTCCTCTTCATCTGGGACTACGAGGAGGCCGGCGAGCGCAAGGGCGGCGACGTGCGGTGGTCGGACTTTGAAGATCCGAACTCGTTCATCGAGAGCGACACGAGCCTTGCCGGGTTCGCCACGATTGCCGTGGGCGAAACGATCCTCAATGCTGCGCCACTTGGGAACTGGCTCATCTTCTACACGGACAAGCGCATCGTTCGGTGCAGTCTCGTGGGCGGCGATGACGTGTTTAATTTCGAGGACATCTACAAGGGTGCCCAGTCCACGGGCGATGCCCTGAAGTATAAGTACTCCCTCATCAACGCCGGGGACATGCACCTGTATCTCGGCGAGAGCGACTGCTGGGTCTTTACGCAGTTCGATACGCGCCCCGTGATGGTGCCGTGGATCACTAAAGCCTGCGGGATGATCTTCCTTGGCATCTCTGAGGATGACGCGACGTACGAGCGCATCAATGAGGAGATGTGCAACCTCGTTACCGGCGGCTACAACGAGCGGACGAAGGAGGCGTACCTCTCCTGGCCAAGCGGCGATAACGTCTGCCCCGATGTGACGCTGCGCTTCAACCTGAAGTTCGCCACGGCGGATCTGGTGGACCACGGCTTCACGGCCTTCCAGACGTTCCGCAAGGAGTTGAGGCCGACCTTTGGGCAGTGGTTGGAGGATCTCGGGGTTTGCGAGCGCGGGACGCAGGTGGCGATGGGGCCGAGGGATGGCTCAATCTGTCCCGGCAACGTGGACGAGGTGGCCAACCCGCCGCTCTACATGCGGAACCAGACCGAAGACGCGGACCTGCCGGTGCATCCCGATTCGCTCTGCGCTCGGTTGCAAGGCAAAACCCTCGATGACTTCTGCCGGGACTGCGCCGCGCCAGACACGTTCATCATGGCGAGCGCGGAGGATTTTACGCTGAAACAGGCCGAGGAGGATTATTTTTTCAGGGAAAAGTTAGCCTTCGAGCCTGCGCCATGCGTTACGATTGAATTCACGACGGAATGAACCATGAACCATGCCAGCGATTGTCCTAGATCAGTGGATAGACCTTGGCGTCATCGGCTGCCGGTCGATTACGGCGCGGGCGAAGCGGCAAGGCGAAGCGGTGTCTTCAGATATGCCTCTTAATGCTGCCATTTACGATTCTGGCAGGGATGTCATCTTTGCGGTGCGCGGCGGGTACGTGTATAAGCTGAACGCCGCCACGGGCGCCCTGATTCTATGCTCTCGCTACACATTCCCGACATGGGATACGGCTGGAATCGTTCTCGCCCCGAACGTGGACAAACTCTACTGCTCGTACTGGCACGAACCGACGGCGGACGGCACCGATCCCATTCAGGGAATCTTCAAAATAAATCCCGACACGCTGGTGCTTGAGAACTTCTACGATACCAACTTTGACATCGACGATGACTTTGGTTCCGGGCCGTGCGGCATGGTTTACGTTAACGGGTTCGTCTATCTCATCGGAAGAAATCAGGCCGGAACAAACATCAACGCGCACAAGTACAACCCGCTCACAGACGCCATCGTGAGCGGCATAAATGCCGATGGTCCAACAACAACTTTAGAAAGCCAGATTGTTGTCAAGGCATCGGACAGCTCGCTCTCGGTGGTTAGAAGGCAGAGCGTCAGGAACTACGCTGGTGCGGCATTTGCCACAAACTTCACAACCGCGAACTGGGCTGCAACGGGTGAAACCGGATATGGTCTGGCGCACGACCTCGTAAACGACAATTACTACGTGGTGTGCAACACGCGGAATGTGCTGAAGATTCCAGCTACGGCTGCCGGCGCAGCCACAGTGATTGACACGGGAAGGGCAGATGCCAGGCCGCGCCGGGCGCTTTGGAACAGTGTGGATGGAAAGGTTTATGTTCCCGGTGGAAAGGATGATACCGTGATAGTAATAGACCCGGCATCCGCTGATTCCATCACCGTGAAGACAGGTTTCGATTCCCCGATTGATTTCGTGTTCACACCAACAAAGAAGTGGGCTGTTCAGCATAGCTTGGTGGGGCTTCGGGAGGTGACGTAATGCCGTGCGAAGTTCCAGCCGCCGCAGAGTGCGAAGCCGCAGAACTCTTGGCTGAAGGCATTGATTATCAGCTTGACCTTGAGAACGGCCGGATTCGGTTTTTATCGACGGGCGCTCTTGGCCCAACCGTGGAGGCGTTCATTGAAGGCGGCGGTTGTGGTGTGACCGTCGAAGTCTGCTGCACCGATCCGGCCTGTGTTTATCTTGAGGATTCCCTCTATGGCTGTGACTCCGCTTGTTACGTCCAAGACGGCTACGACACCGTGCTCCAGGAGGGCTCGGAATCCTACCGCAGCGACGACGAGAAGATGATGAAGCGGGCGACCTTGGAGGCGGAACCGCTGCCCGCGTCAACGCCCGCGCCGCTGGAGTGCGATGTGGCGTTCGGGAATCAACCGGGCTGCATGACGTGGAAGGCGGTGAGGCCGCTGGAGTTCGAGTGTCAAAGCGCCAAGAGCGCGGCGCAGCACGCGGCGGATCGGACAAGGCCAGATGATGGGTTTCATTTTCCGACGTGGGTGCGGGGAAAATATCTGTCCGTAAGGTTTCGGATTACCGGGATCGGTGGTGGCGGGATGTTCTCGGCGATTCATAAACTTGTCAAAGGGTGGGGACAGCATGATGCTCCGTAGTTATGACGAACAGCGATGCCGAAAAGGCTCTTGAACGGGCGGCGCTGGCTCTTTACGAAATGGGCTTTGACGGCGTGCAGATCATGGGCACCTGGATGGAGGGCGGCCTCACCAAATGCTCGAAGAGGGGCGCCGGAAATTTTTATGCCCGCCTTGCGATGGCCCGTGAATTCGTAGAGCACAACACATCCGATGACGCAGCAAGCCTCATCGCTGAAAAACTCGACAAGCCGGACGATGGGGATGCGTGGAAGGCTGAACCAGCGACGTAAATGGCGATCACCGACAAAGCCATGAAGCTCTCGCGGCTGAAGCTGCGAAGCGACCAGCTTGTTGAGATTCACCTCGACAAGATCCCGGAGCCGCCGGAGCGGATGCGGAAGCTGCCAGGGGTGCAGGAATGGTTCCAGCAGCTACGGCTCAAGGAGGAGCGCGACCAGCAGGCGTTTCACCGGATGCTGACGCAGATCAACGGTAGCATTGCGGCAGCGGCGGAACCGGCGGTGGTGGAATGCACGACGTTGCCGGGGACGACTGGAGCCGCTGGGGCCACAGGGGCTACCGGAGCCACAGGAGCGCAGGGAGAACAAGGCCCGCCCGGAGAAGGCGATCCGGTGTTGGTGTGGATGAACCTTTGAGATGGCAACGACCACCCCAAAACTTCTCGCTGATGGCCAACTCGCGGCGGCCAAGGCAACGATCTACACGGTGCCGGTTGGGTTGCAGGCGATCATCCGCAATGTGGCGTTTGGCAATGTGGGTGGAGTTACCGAGAACCTGAACCTCTACGTCAAAAAGTCGGGCAGCGTCAGCCGGCTGTTTTCCCGTGCCCAGCTTGATTTGGATGAGTTTGCCCACGAGGAGGACATCGGAACATTGAATGCCGGAGACGAGCTTGAGGCAGAGACTACGAACGCAACTAGCGTAGACTTCTCCGTGCACGGAGTCGAGGTGGCGCCATGAAGGTTTACGACTCACAAGGACGGCTCAAGGTCGTCGGGTTCACTGGCCCTCCAGGAACTCAGAGCGTCACCTCCACAGAACTCAGCAACGTTCAGAGCGTGCTGGCGGCGGCGATCAACGTCGTCAGCAACGGCCTGTCCAACCTCACGTCGATCCACGATGTTCTCAGCAACCGGGTTTCAGCGAATAGCGCGACAGGCGGGGCTGGCAGCGTGACGAGCACTGAGGCTTCAGCGATCTCGGCGCAAGCGGCCTCAGCGATTGCCAGCGAGGTTTCCAATCGGGTTTCCGCCGACAACGTTTTGAGCGTCGCGATCAATGTGGTGAGCAACGCGGTATCAGCGGTGGAGGTTCATGCTTCGACGGCTTCAGCGGCGGCGACATCGGCGGATGCACACGCCAACACGGTTTCAGCCAGAGTCGTTTCAGTCTCCGCTGAGCTGACATCTCTCGTCCAAATTGCGTCCGCCGCTGCAACAAGTGCCGACACACACGCCAATACGGCGAGCGCCGCAGCAACGTCCGCCGACGCACATGCCAACACTGTTTCGGCGCGCGTTGTGTCCGTATCGGCCGAGCTTGCCTCTCTTGTGCAGATTGCTTCGGCAGCGGCTACGTCGGCAGATGCCCATGCGAATACCGCCAGTGCCGCCGCCACGTCAGTCGATGGAAGGATTGCCTCACTGAGCGCGGCCCTGGCCAGCATCTCAGTGAGGTCGGTTGGGGACGTTTCCACTCATGGCCTTCAGAGCGCATTCAACGCGCTGTCGAATCGGATCTCTGGTGTGACCGGCGGTACAGGCAGCGTCACATCGACAGAGCTTTCCGCCGCCGTTGAGGGGTTGAAGTTTCTGAATCTCACCAATGAAGACAATGCCGCCGTAAGTGCTGGTGGACCAGTGTTCCTGGTAGCATCAGCAACCAGCGCATTCCATCTTGCAACGAACGTGGGGAACCCGGGAGACCAGGATGCGGTTGGGTTGGCTACATCGCTGATCGGTATAGGCTCCGTTGGGGTGGTGCAGACTCGTGGTGTACTCTCATTAACCTCTGCGCAATGGGATGATACAACGGGACAGACTGGCGGCTTAACTACGGGGTCCAAGTACTACGTAAACATCGCCGGAAAGCTGACCGTTACTCCACCGGTAAGCGGCTTTATAAGGCCAGTCGGCACGGCTATTGCCCCGACCAAGATGTTAGTCAACCCCGGCTTGGTGGATGACTTTGGGCCATTCTTGGCTTCCATTTCGGCGCTTTCCACGGACGGCAGTTCGGTTAAAGGGCTTCAGAGTGCAGTCAATGCTTTAAGCGGAAAGATAAACTTCGTAAGCAATGCGGCGTCGATTGCGGATGTCCACGCATCCACAGCTTCGGCGGCGGCTACGTCCGTTAATGCTCATGTCAATACTGTCTCAGCGAGGGTGGTGTCGGTGTCGGCTGAACTCGTCAGCTTGGTCCAGATTGCCAGCGCGGCTGCGACTTCGGCTGACGGCCATGCCAACACGGCCTCGGCGGCAGCCACTTCAGCAGACGGACATGCGAACACGGCTTCCGCCGCCGCCACGAGTGCTGACGCTCATGCGAATACTGCCAGTGCGGCAGCGACCTCCGTGGACGGAAGGGTGACTTCAGTCAACGCATTCATCTCGGGGATCTCGGCGCGTTCCGCAGGCAATGTTTCGACGCACGGTTTTCAAAGCGTCGTCAACGCCCTGAGTGGACGAATTGATGCTGTCACCGGGGGGAGCGTTACAAGTAATGAACTCTCTGCGGCCTCCGCCCAGGCCGCCTCAGCAATCAATGTTGTCAGTGCAAGGGTGGTCTCTGTCAGTGCTGAGTTAGCCTCGTTGGTGCAGATCGCGAGCGCCGCCGCAACGTCCGCAGATGCGCACGCCAACACGGCCTCCGCAGCGGCCACAAGCGTCGATGCCAGGGTTAACTCCGTTAACGTGTTCATCTCCGGCATTTCCGCCCTTTCCGTGGGCGGCATCTCGACGCATGGCCTTCAGAGCGTGGTGAATGCTTTATCGAACCGAATCTCGGCGGTCGTGGCCGGGGCGGCCAGCGTCACGAGCACGGAGGCATCGGCGATTTCTGCTACTGCGGCGGCGAACCTGAGCGCGGATCATTTCATCTCGTTGCAGAATGTAGATACGGTGTCGCTGGTGTACGGGATGCCGGTGATAGTGTTCACAAGCGCGAATACTATGAGGCGCTCCAGGGTTTCGCCATGGGACTCAGCTTCAGCTCAGGCATTCGGTTTGGTGGCCGATGCGGCTATTGCCGTGTCGGCTGTTGGCCGTGTCCAATATCGAGGAACGATGCCGTTTACCTCAGCGCAAACTCGATCTATCGCATCAGGTGCCAGCGCATTTACCATTGGAGGTATCTATAACGTGACCGGCGTTGGGGTAATTGGCACAGCCCATACCACCGGGAATTTTGGTATAACAAGAATTGGGGTCGCGCTGGATACGAGAACACTGCTGCTTCAGGTTGGTGGGTATCCAGTCGATCAGAATCTATCCGACAAGATTTCAATTCTGTCGCAAACTGTCTCCGTCCTCTCAACCCAAGTAACATCCATTAACACGGCGCTCTCCGGTGTGTCCGCGTTGTCCGCCGGGGGAGCATCCACGCACGGGTTGCAGAGCATCATTAACGCGCTGAGCAATCGAATATCGGCGGTGGTGGGCGGCACGGGGAGCGTTACATCAACCGAGCTTTCTGCGGTCTCGGCGCAGGCGAATTCGGCGATTAACGTAGTCAGCGCCAGGGTGGTTTCGGTGAGCGCTGAACTGGCCTCGCTCGTGCAAATCGCCTCGGCTGCGGCAACTTCTGTCAATTCAAGGGCGACAAGCATCAACGCACGCCTGGATGCCGTGTCTGCTGCCTCAGTTGGGGCTTCCGTACAGGGGCTTCAATCGGCCCTAGATGCGCTCTCGAATACAGCTTCCAACGAGGCCTCTGTGCGTGCTGCGATTTCAGCGAATGTCACGTCTCTGCAATCCACAGTCAGCCACCTTGCCTCCATCGTCAGCCTTGTGTCCACGGTTTCTGGAGCCGGAACTGCCGTCGGCCTTCAAAGCGTCATCAACGCCTTGTCGAACCGCATTAGCGCGATACCTGGGGCCGGGAGCGTGAATGCAGTGGCATTCGTGAGCGTCGCTCAAGTCATCTGCGCCGCTGCCCTGACGAACATCAGCGGCATGACGGTTTCGGTGAGTACTGGAGTCCTCTACGAATTGCGGGGGCAAATCATGTACAGTGTGAGCGCCGCAACAGGCAACGGATTCGGGTTGACGTTTCCAGCGATGACTAATGCAGCCGGAGACATCTGGGGTGTGAGGTCTGTGAATCCTACAAGTGCTGTATCAGGTTTTTCGCTCTACGTGCCAGGTGCATTTGATGGTGGTGATTCTGGCAGCATCGTTTGGTCTTGTGATGCTACAGGCACAGCAGGGCTTCACGTCGTTCACATCGCAGGCACGTTCTTGGTTTCGACTGGTGGAGTAATTGTTCCAGGGGCGCGAGCGAGTGTAGCCACAAATGCAGTCACAATCGCGCGAGGCTCATGGATGCGGGTGTTCAAACTCAGTTAAACGAAAGAAAACCTATGGCAGTCAAAGCATTTGCTCTTGTTCAGGACAGTTCACAGAACGGATCTGACAATACGAAAGTCGATCTGAACGTCCGTGTCGTTATTCTTGGAAGTGACACCGGCGATGTCGGAGCTACAGACTATAATTTCAACGTGGCCGGCCTTGCCGCAGGCGATCTCGCCGGGATGAAGTCTGCTATCAAAGCTGCTGTCAAATCCAGCATGGAAGGCCACGGCATTACGTTCACACCAGTAGTGGATACGGTCGATCTCTATGACTGAGCCGGTAAAAACGCTGGACATCAACGCAAAGCAGAACGTGCAGTACTGCATACCCGCGTTCCTTAAATTCGAGCAGATCAAAATCAACATCTCCAAGTGCAAGGGGCGCATAGAAGCGGCAAAAGAAGTTCGTGCGGAACCCATCGCCTGCGTCTCTTTTGGCCCGTCGCTGAAGCACACTTGGGAGAAAATCAAAGAGTTCAAGTACGTGATGAGCTGCTCGGGCTCCCACAAGTTTCTTGTGGATCATGGGATTGTTCCGACGTGGCACATTGACGTTGATCCCCGCGAGCACAAGATCAAACTCATTGGCGAGCCGCAGAAAGGCTGTGAGTACCTCATCGCCTCGACGTGCCATCCGCAGCTAGTGAACTACCTACAAGACGCGGGATGCACTGTAAAGCTGTGGCACATCTTCGACAATGCCGAGGAAGGCTACCGAATCCTACCGCCCGGTGAATGGATGATTTGCGGCGGCTGCTCGGTAGGGGTACGAACAATGACGCTCGCTAGATTCCTTGGATTCACTGACCTTCATATCTTCGGCATGGACGGGAGTTTTAGCGATGAAGGTTCTCACGCGGCAGAGCATCCGCACGATGCCTCGAAGAAGAAGGTGTTCGAGACTGAGTATAACGGGGTGCGCTACCGGACGACGCCTTCAATACTAGAAGCGGCAAGGAATACGTGGCACGAGCTGGATACCTTGAAGGACGTGAAGGCCACGTTCTATGGAGAAGGTCTGGTCCAGGCCATGGCCAAGGATTACAAGAAGAAGGAGTTGCCAGAAAGCAAGAAGATGTTTATCGCGCTGGACAAGCCGACGCTCATCTCGGCTGGGTACCGGGAACTCAATGCGAAGTTACACCAGGAGAACCCGCTCTACGGGATCGGCGGCGCGCGGCACGCCAAGACAGTGATGCAGCTTTGCAAGGCGCTCGGCACGACTTGCGTGTTAGATTACGGCTGTGGTAAATCCCAACTACAGCGCGAGCTTCCGTTTGGAATCTTCGAGTACGATCCGGCAATCCCTGGAAAGGAGGCGTCTCCGCGTCCGGCAGATGTGGTGGTTTGCACCGACGTAATGGAGCACATTGAGCCAGATAAGCTGGGCTGGGTGCTGAAAGACATCGCGCGCTGCACGTTAAAAGTGGCCTACTTCGTGATTCACACAGGCCCCAGTACTAAAACACTCGCGGACGGCCGTAACTCCCATGTGCTGCAACGTCCGTCTCACTGGTGGCACAAGATTCTTAAAAAGTTCTTCACGGTGGCCAAGGATTCGATTAAGGAGATGCCGCCGTTGCTCTACGTCGTCGTCGCGAAGAAAGAAAAAGTAAACCAAAATCCGAACCCAAAACCACATGGAAGCATTAACACTAACCACCCCGCAGTCCGTGACGGACTACCGGGTGTCGATACTCAAGCTCAACTGGGATGAGGCGAAGATTCACGTTGTCGTCAAGGATACACAGGGCGACACCGTGACCGCCGGCTATACGGGCGCCACGGCTACGTCGCTGATGATCGCCTTGAACAAGGCGAACCTCACAACGAACTCTTTGCAGAAGCGAATCCTGGAGCAGCTCGTGACGGATGGAAAGCTGCCGGCGGGCACGGTGACAGGAGACCCGGATTAACGATGAAAACCTACACCATTTGGATGGGCTACGACCCGAGGGAGGATTTGGCGTATCGGGTGGCGAAGCATTCGATCCTGAGCAGGACCGACCCGAGGGAGGTTCACGTCATTCCGCTGAGCCTGGAGAATGAGGCGGTGAAGGCGGTTCTCACGCGACCAATCGAGCGCAAGGATGGGAAGATGTGGTGCCCTATATCGAAGGCGCCCATGGCCACGGAGTTTGCCATCTCGCGGTTCTGTGTTCCATTTCTTCAGGACCATGGATGGGGATTGTTCATCGACAGCGACGTAATCTGTCTCGGCGATATGCGGGAACTCTTCGCGCTGGCGAATCCAAGCTACTCAGTGATGTGCGTGAAGCACCAGCAGGAGGTCAAGGAGGGCGAGACCAAGATGGACGGGCAGCTCCAGACGTTCTATGCGAGAAAAAACTGGAGCAGCCTGTGTTTATACAACTGCGACCGGCATTGCTGTGGGAACTCGAAGCTAACCCTGAAGGCACTGAACACTTGGCCGGGCCGAGACCTCCACGCCTTCAAGTGGCTTCACGACTACGAAATCGGTGAGCTGCCTAAGAAGTGGAACCATCTGGTGGGTGTGAATGAGCCGGACTCAGAGGCTCTGAGCGGCATCCTGCATTTCACGATGGGTGGAAAGTGGTTCCCGGATTGGAAGGGCGGGCCACTGGATGACATCTGGGAGGAGGAGCGAGCCGCCATGGAATCCTCTTGCAAATCGGCGGCACCCGAGGAGAGTGCGAGATATGCCAAATGCGACTCTTGACAGCGGGGCCAGTAGCGGGGGTATCGGCTCCATCGTCGGCGGCCTGTTTGGCAGCAACGCAGCACCCAAGCCGAAGTACTACCAGGGGGCCAAAGATCTTCTGACCGGGGTTCGCGGGATTGGCAAGGACGTGTTGAGGAACATCCGGTCTTCGCTGCCGGGCTTCTATAGCGGATTTGAGGAGGGCACAGAGCGTCAGCGTGGTCTACAGGGAGAGCAGGAGAATATCCTACGAACACTCCTTCAGCGCAGGCTGGCCAGCGATCCACAGCAGCAGCTTCGGGAGACGGGGAATACCCTCTTCAGCTTCATCGATCCGAATGTCATTAACCCACTAGCGCGGTTCGACGTGAACCAGAATCTCGTCGCGCGTAGAGCCAGAGGGCTTGGCGGATCAACCTTCGACTCCACGGCAGAGCGGCTGCGCAACGCGAGGATCGCCAGTGGTCGGTACTACGATGTGGCACGGGATGTGTACGGTCGCCTCCCGCAGATCTTCCAGCAGCTCCGGGACGCAGGCGTGACCGATGAAATGCTGGCGGCGGGGGCGATTCCGCAGATTCAACGTGGGTACCGGGAGCTGGACGTGGCGCCGTTGATACCGATGCAGGCAGGGATTGATTTGACCCGCTCAGCCACGGGCATTCCACTGGATTACGGGGCGGCGAGCCGGGCGAACATCTACGGGTTTCATCAGCCGATCAATGTGGCGGATCGTTTCGCAAGGGCCGGTCAAGGGGTTTGGAACACGGTCAAGGATGCCGCCGCGATCTACGCCCAGCTTTACGGTGGTGGAGCTGGTGGCATTGGTGGGATTGGTGGGATGATGGGGGGCGGAGGCGCTGCTGCCGCTGCTGCGCCCGGGGCAGGCGGTGGATACTCGCCCGACTTCTACGAAAGAGGGCCGCAGTAAATGGCCATCAATCCAAATTTCACGTTCGCCGATCCGGCGCTTCAGGCGCAGGTGGTGAATATGGCTCAGGTGCAGGCGGCAGCCGATGCGGCCCGTGCCCAGCAAATGACCCAGACGTTGGCTGAGCTTTCGCGTCAGCGACAGGCGGCAGCAGATCGCGAAGAGCGCCGAGCGGTACGGGAGGGAGACATCCGCAGGCAGGAAGGCGCCACTGCTGAGAACCGTCGGCAATTCGACGAGAGCCTGAAGTTCAATCGGGAGGCGGAGGCATCGAGGACGACGACGGACTCAGCTCGGCGCAAGGAAGCGGAACAGCGGGAACAGTACTCCGCGTTGTTGCGAGAGATCGAGAAGGCGGATGGGCGAAGCTTACCGACGGGCTCCGAGTTAAAGGCGCGGATTGGAGATCTTCTACCCCAGCACAAGACCCTCCTCGTGGAGGCCAGGGACCGGAGGTTCGCTGAGCTGAAGCATAACTATGGGTTGATCAACTCCGAGATTAATAGGCTCAACGCCTTAATCGGCCAGGATGATCCAACCAAGCCCAACACGAAGCTCACGGCGGACACCCTTCGCAGGAGAAGTGCTTTTTCGGGGAACCTTATTGTCGGTCCCGATAATCGGCTTCAGAGCCTGCTGATTGCGCCGAGGGAGGATGCGGAACCAGGTGCGGCGGCGCCGGGAGCTGGACTTGGAGCCGAGCCTATCGGCGCGGTGCTCTCCCGCCTGCCGGGCTTCATCGCCTCGTCGCTTGGAAAGACGGCCGAGGATTGGTTGATCCAGGGTTTTGACCGGGACAGAACTGTGCCCGGAATGATGCGCTTGATGATGCGCGGCGCTGGCGATCCGTTGGCCGAAGGACGATCTATGGCGGCATCGCGGACGCCTTTCTTCGTTCCTTCGCTTGCGCCGGGTGCGGGCGGGGCGGCAGCCGGGATGGGAGGGATGCTTCCGCCGGGAATGCTTGGCAATCGGGGCGTGCTGGCGCCACTGGACTACAGCGGGCCGGAGTACGATTATTCTCGCCCTCGATTCGCAGTCCCGCCAGCCATCGACCCGGCCCTTGAAGAGCTACTTGCACCACCGGTCTTTGCGCCTCAATACTAATGCGCCATGCCGCGACTCATCGACTTTGGGGCACCCTACGGAACACGGGAGTTCCCGGACGGCACAGCCGATGAAGACATCGCTGCCGAGTACCGGCGGTTGACGGAGAGGCCCGCCGCGCCACCGCCCGTCACTCCCGAGCCAGGGCTGGAGGACTACTACAATCAGGCGACGAGGAGCTTAATCATCGGTGCCGCCAGGCAGCTTGCTTCGTTGCCCAAGGCAGCGGGAGCAATCGGCGCGGCCACCATGAAGGGCATCGGCTACGTGCCGGGCCTTGAAGCTGTGGGTAGGGCTGGTGATGAGTACCTCGCAAACCAAAGAGAGACCAGTGATACGTACCGGCTGGGTCAGCTCATTGAGAGTGTCGGAGAAGCTATTGCTCCAGCGGCGGCGCCGGAACTTCAGGAGTCCTTCATTGCAACGAAGGTGCCGGAGGCGGCGGGCAGTGGGCTGGGCTTTCTTTTGGGCGGCACCGGAGTGAGGCTGCTAAGGCGCGGGCTGACGAGCGCGGCAACCAGAAAGGCGGAGCAGGAGCTTCTTGAGGCGGCGGCAAAGAAAGGAGCTTCTCTCGGAACGAAGGCTCTTGCTGCGGTTTCAGAAGGCGCAGAGATTGGAACCCTTGGAGCTGTTTCGCAATTTCAATCGGAGTACGAGAAGGCGATCAATGCCGGGGCAGATCGAGACACAGCGTTGAAGGCTGGCGTACTCGGCCTGCCCATCGGTGCCACTGAGGCGATCCCGCTGAGCAACATGCTGCGGCGCCTTGACCGGTTCAGTGGTGGTGGCTTTACGCGCTACCTGCTCACGGCCGGCAAGGAAGCCTTCGAGGAAGGGCTTCAGGAAGCCGCACAGAATTTCGCGTCGAACGCGGTGGAGAAGGGGCTGTACAATGAGGCTAAGAGTCTCACCGACGATCTCATTCCGCAGGCGGGTGCGGGAGGAGCGGCGGGCTTCCTTCTCTCCACGTTGACGCAGGCGCTCGGAGCAAGGGTGCGTCGGGCGCGGAAAGGGCTAAGTGCCGATAGAGATGGAACGACAACTGGATCGACAGCTCAAACGCAAGAAGTACCGCCGGTGGTCCCCGGAGCGCAAGCGCCGGTACAAGTTCGGGGCGCTGAGGGCGGCGGGGTGGAATCCGCAACGCGAACGATTGAAGCGGCACTGAGGCCGTACGGCGTGGCGCCGTCCCAGCGGTTAACCATCGTTAACGATCCTGCGGATGCGGCTCCGGCGGCGCGGACGATCTTTGATGAGAACAATGTCTTTCAGAGGATCGAATTAAATCAAGCGAAGCTGCCGAACGCGGCGGAGATTCAGAAGAAGTTCGAGCATGAGGTTTCGCACGTCGCCTCGGATTCGGGGGCGCTGCGGGAAGTTCTCGATGTTCTCACCCCGCAGGAGCGCGGCGACATCGCCTTGGAAATGACGCGCCTTGGGTACCCTGAAGGCTCGCAGAATGAGTTCGATGCGCGCGGCACGGAGGCGCTGGTCTCCGCGTGGAACAACCGGACATGGTTCGGTCGGCTGGTGGGCCGCGTCACCGCATGGGCCAATGAAACCCTCGGCGTGAAGCTGAACCGGAGAGCGGCGGAGGCGATTGCGGTGAGAGCAACCGGAAGGTCCATCGAGCGGCTTCGCCAGTTGGCGGAAACCACGACTGCGCTTTCTGAAAGGGCTGAGGAGGCCAGGATCTATTCTGACCAAGAAATCGCTCAGCTCGCCAAAGACACGCCGCCACGGGCTTCACCATCTGACACTAGCACAGACTTTCCCCGCTTTGTTGTATGGCTGGAGTCTCCGATGCAGACAGTGCATGGCCAGACCAAGGCTGAGCTAAAAGCAAATCTCAAGGCTGCAAATAATCAGAGGATTGCCACCGAGGCGGTGGCGTCAGGGTCGCAGTTGAGACTTGGGGTCATACCACGGTGGGTTGGCGACACGCTGCGGCAGAGGCTGACCGAGGCCGATGCCCAAGGAGCGCCATTCAAGGTTGACATCAATGACGAATGGAATCGGCTGACCCCAGAGGAGCGGCAGCAACTACTGTCGCTCGGCTGGTCAGTGAGCCCGGACAGGAATAATCGCGTCCTGATTGGTCACACAACGGATGTTGGGCCAAACCGACTGCGTGAACGGGTCAGGCTTGCAAATCGGAGAGTCGAGGAGGCCAAAGCCGAACCACTGCCCGCCCCCATCCAAGGCGTGCAAGTCGCTGGAGCCGCAGCGCAGCTCGGGCGGGTCGCGGAGGAGGCTTACTCGAAGCGAGAGGCGGCGGGAACGCAGCTTGAACGACTGGCTTACGAGCGGCGGCAGTACAAGGCGGCGCGGGCGGAGCTGCGAAGGCTTACTGAACTGGCCACTGGCAGATTATTCCAGGAGGGGCTGAGCCTTGAGGATAATCCGGCGATGTTCCCGGACCCTGATGAGGGCGTTGGGATCGTGGATGGAGGGGTCGTCGTTGGCGATGAGTTCCTGAATAAGTTGCTGGTGGGAGGTGAAGCTCCAAACCCCGAGAACACCAAGGCGATGCAGGGCGAGGTTTACTTTGAGAAGGAGGCGCATCGGCTGAAGAACCTGCGGGGGCAGATCGATCTACTGCAACGGGCGATTACCTACTACGAGGCCCTCGGCGTGGAGGAGGCGGAGATTGCGAAGATTCAGGACCGCATCAATAAACTTTCGGCTCAGGCTACAGTCCTCAGCGAAGCGCAGTGGAACGGGAAAACCATGGGAGAACGAACGAATGAAATCGAAGCAGCGGAAGCGCAGCGACCGGGGCTTATCGCTCAACGGCAGGCTCTCGGACTTGGACCAGTCAGTGAGTTTTTTGGCCGGCAGGTTGGCGGGTATCGAGGTTTCCTTGAGAAGGCTCTACAGGGACATGCGATTTCGGAGGCTCTTAAAGCCTCAGCCACGAACCCGGAAGAACTCGCCAGACTCACCGAGGAAGCGAAAGGCTGGTTGACACTGCCGGAGGACGTGCGGCAGGCGATTCTTTCCGGGAAGGATCTCACCGACGAACAACGCGCATCGGCCTTCGCGCGGCTGGGCGAGGCGTTCGAGGATTTCGATATTCAGCGGGAGATGATGGTGGCGCTGAGAGACTCGCGGTCAACAGAGATTAATAAGGGCGTGGCGAGGTTAACGAGCGCCATTGCCGATACGAAGGTAAAAGAAGGCATGGCGGAGGTGTTGATTGCCGATGTGCTCGCGGCGTTGGATGGGGAGAGCGGAGGAACTGGAACGCTACAAAGCCAGGCCACGGCACAAGTGCTAAAGGAGCGCGTCACGGCGATTCGGAACTTTGCGCTGAAACTCGGGAGCAACTTGGAGACAAATGGAGCGTTGTTCGATTGGTTAACAAACCCTACGGCGCCGACTCCTGTTGTTAATGCCCAGCAGGCGGCCGCATTGGGCGTCGATGTGAACACCTTGGCGATGATTCTGGCCGAGGTGAAGAAGAGCCCGGCGTTTGGCTCGGCCGTGGTGACGCTGGTTAACTCGGCGGACAAGAAGCTCGCAAACTTACCGATTGTACAACTTGAACAGATTCAAAGCCTCTTACAACAGGGAGAAACGGAAGCGGCGAACGCGGCGGCGCAGGCGATGATTGTGAATGCGAAACAGAGAGCTTCGCTGGCCGCATCGTCGCAGCGGCAAAATCTGCGGGAACTTGAAGCCTTGGATATTGAACGTCAGGCCCTCGATGAGGGTGTTGCGATGTTCAATGAGCTGGCGGCGTCTCCGGAGTACCGTCAACTCCGGGATGCCGTCAGTAACTCTAAATGGGGTTTAACGGACCCGATGGACGTGGCGAACAATACGTCGCGGACGCTGCGGGCTTTTGGGGCGAAGGGACTGCCGTCGCATCCCGAGTTGAAACTCGGCGCCGGGGACAGTCCCGCGCTAAAGGCGGAGGATAATCTTCGGATTTGGAAATGGAGAAGGGCGGCGCAGGAACATCTCGATGCCTACGATGCGGCGGCGGCGCTCTATGAGTCGGACCCGCAAAACAATCCTTCGCCTTCATCGCTCGGCTTTGACCTGCCGACGATACGCGGGCTCAGGAATGCGGTGAGCCGGAGCGTTGCGGGTTCGGCCTTGGAGTTGAGCGTTCAAGATCCGGGTTCCCGCTGGAAGGTGCCGTGGTTGGTGCGGGTGATGAACAAGGCGTCGTGGTTCCGGCAGCATGATTTCGTGGCGAAGATGGTCGGCGGGAATGTCGGTGTGGATCTGCGTTCAAGGCTTGGGGATTGGATCAACCACTTTCTCATCGCAAGGTCGGTGAGTCAAAAATATCGGGACGTTCCGGCGCTTCGGCACGCGGCGATGAAATCTCACCCCGAGGTCCAGATGAACCAAGCGTTGTACCGGGAGTTCTGGAACGAATTGGCGCACTGGGGAAGAATCTTCGGCAGTCCGTTGCGTGTTGGATTTGTTCTGCCTGGGTCCGGCCGTGCCGTGACTGCCGAGGACTTGGCTTTGTTGAAGCGGGAAACCGAGTACGAGGAGGATCTGCGGCGGAATGTCACTGAGACAACGCCGGTCTTGGGTGTCCGGGTGAGGAAAGGAACAAGGGATCTGGTGCGGCCCGGTGCCTACGTCGGGGATCTCGGGCTGCCGAGGCACCTCAACCGTAAGGCGATTGCCTTCATCGCCCGCGTGCTGAGCGCGTACGGGGATGGTGGCGGCTTCGATGTTTCCACAGACCTCGGTGTGAGCAGCGCGAATCCGGTGGTCCAGTTTTGGAATCAGAGAACGAAGCAGCTCACGCAGCATGTGTTGGATTCAACGCGGCAGGATCGGGCGATGAGGTTAGATCCCATGATGGCGCAGGCGGAGCGGACGGCGGCGGCTGATTGGATGGTGAACGGGGTTCCGCCGATACAGTCCGTGGATGAACTCGTCACGGAACTCGTGAAACATTTCCCATCGGCGCCCGGCCTGAACATCCGGGAGCAGGTGGTGAAGGGGTTGAACAACGAACTCATGCAGTATCGGGATGCGGCGGCGCGCATTGAGTCGGACAAAGCCGAGAAAGATGCGGCGCGCACATCGAAGGTTCAGATTTCATTCACGGCGGACAATGAGTTTACCAGGCCGGCGGCGAATCTGGAGCTGCCTTCGGAGCTTTACGACTACGGGGCGCTTACGGATACGGACCACATCCTGATTCAGAGCCGGGCGAACCATGAAAGGATCGTTGCCTACGCCACGGCGGTGCAGCGGGCCAGGGCCGAACTTCAGCAGCGGTTGGAAGACCATCGCAACGGGGAAATGACCGAGAAGGAAGCATTCTTCGGCGGCACCGTGGAGGAGGCGAAGCAGGTTCTTGGATTGCTGGAGAAGATTCAGAACGATTTCGAGAACGCCTACAAAATGGGGAGTCCGGCGTTGACGCAGGGCGGATGGTTTCGGGAGGCCACCGGATTACTTACCTCCGCCGTCTTAGCCCTGCCGACGGTGAACCTGCGTAACATGGTACAAGGGCAAACAGAGGTGTACGCCATGAGCCGGGCGATGGGGATCGGCGGGGAGCGGATGATGTTCGGACAGGCGTTGCTTCAAATGCCGAAGACGTTAATCCGCTACGCGCTGCACATTGGGCATGGACTGGCGAAGCGGGCGGATCTTGGCCAGGCATTCCTGACGGGGCAGAACTATGACATTTTCAAAAAGCTCGTCGAAACGATTGCCGGGATACTTGGAAACCGGGATTTCAGGGCCTCAGCGGATCGCGTCCATGAGCTTGGCTTCGATACTCGGGACGGATTCCTTGAGAGAATGAGGCGGATTTGGCAGGCGAGCGCGGAGTCAACGCAGGTAGAGGAACTCGGAAAGACGAAGCTCCTTGGGCGGCAGGTTGGGAAGCTCCTCGGCGTTCCCCACAGTGCGTTGCGGGCGTTGTTCGATACGATTGGGGTGCAGGAATCAGACCTTACGATCAATGCCGCCCTGCTGACGTACGCGACGATGTTGGAGAAGAGACTTCAAGAGGTGGCGATAAACTACGGCGCCGAGAGGGAACGCCAAGGCTTAATGACGTTCGATCCGACGAATCCGGCGTGGATGTTAAAGCCTGATGAGTGGTCGGCGTTCAAGGGAGAGCAGGCGAACCGGGATTCGCTTGGGTTGTTCCGGTTGTTCATGGAGCAGGCAGCCTCGGCTGAGGGATTTCAACTGGAGAAGAATCTGTGGGAATACTATCAGAAGGCCAAGGCGGGGCCGGCAAGGTTATTCACAGACCGCCAGTTCGATGCGATGCAGAGAGGATTACTCGCTCAATTCAATGCTTCGACACCTGCGAATCGAAGTTCTGCGGCGGCCGGAAACAACGTTATTCGGAACTTGTTAACACTCCAAGGGTACGTCTCGGACGGGATGCTGAAGCTCATCAATGTCTTCATGGGCGGTTCGAGGGATAGGACTGCAATCGCCACGATTATGGCGAAGCTGCCGGTGCTCGGCGGGCTTGCGTTGATGTCGGTGCTCATCGGCTACGTGGTGGGGGCATTGACCGGGGAGTGGGAGAAGCGGGTGAGGGGGCGGGCGCCGTCGTTGCCGACACCTTTGGATGGGGACTTCTACACCTCCTTGAAGCGATGGGGCGATGGGACGGCGAGGCTGTCGCTGGCGCAGTTGTTTTACCTCGGCGATTTGATACTGGCGATACGCGGGGAGGTCTCCGGGAATCGGGGTTTTGATCCTGTGGGACGGGTGTTCCCGATCTCCATCGCCCAAAGGGCTCTTGGCGCGCTGAGGGGCATGTTTGTCACCCAAGGTAGCGTTAGGGACAAACTCACGCCCTGGGCGGATATGGGCCGCAGCTTGGTGCCTTGGGTTACAGAGTTAGAAAATGCCTTTGGCCAGAGCGTCGGGGCGATAAAGCAGGGGCAGCGCATCATCATGGGAGAAGCGCAGGTGCAAGACCTCCTGCCGGAGCGCCGGGCGCAGCCGTTCACTGGGCCGCAGTATGGGCCGACGACCGTGGTGCGCCGGAATCTCACCGATGCGGTATCGAGATTTTGGGAGAAACAACAGGCCGGAGATTCGGCTGGCGCGGCTCAGGCGCTGGAGAACGCCAAGGTTGAACTCAAGAAGTTGGAGGATTACTACACGGCGAAGTACGTGAAGGGCGGCGCAACTCCCGAGGCGGCGGTTTACAAGGCGCGGCAAGACCTCTGGCGGGATTATCAGGAGCTGAACCCGGCGGTGGCTGGGATGCTGGGCAAGCGGCCGACGAAGGCCGAGTGGGATTCGATTCGCGGGGCGATTACCGGAGACCGGGCCAAGGCTGTGGATGCCGGTATCGCGGCTTGGCAGGCGGGGGCGCGGGAGCTTTTTGGCCGGGCGGCGCCGATAACGCGGGAGGATGTGGCGGCGAGTCGAGGTGGTGGTGGCGGGTTCAGGGGCGGGTTGGCTGGAGTTCCATCCATGATTCCGAGAGGGAGACGAATCGGTGTGGGTGGGATACGCGGCGTTGGTGGGGTACGTCCGGTTTCCTTCCGCCGACCGAGGATTTCAGCGGGGCGGGTTCCTTCGGTGCGGGTGCCGGGTCTGCGGAGACGGCGGATTGGAGTGGGGCGGATACGCAGACCGAGACTGCGAAGGCTCGCCGGGCCGCGCATCCGGACCCCGAGGATTTCGCCGGGGCGCAGGCGGCTTGGGCTTGCGCGGAGAAGGAGACGGAGGCAGGCTGCGGGCGTTTAGCAATGTTCCCCACATTGGACAGATTCATTGCGGAACGGCATTTCGATCCCGATCCAGAGTACGTAGATGTCCGGCCGGATGACTACAAGCCAGAGCCGGAAAACATCCACGTCGATAACTCTTGGATTGGACTCAGGTCATTGGAGAACGCGATCCGAAACGGAGAGCTAGACGGAATTCTAAGGACGCTGGACTTCCGCGACCGTTGTCAGAAGTTTCCAGCCGCGTCTAGGGAATGGATAAAAGATGCAAAGAGAACCGCGTTGGCTCGGATGCGCGACAGGGAGAGCAAGCGCCTTGGCAAGGAGAGGGCAGCCAGAAAAAAAGCTGAGGCGCAATGGAAGAGGCAGCAGGCAAGGAATGATGTCGAACGGCAAGAACGGGCAAGACTTGACGAGGAGGATACGAAGCGGCGGTATGCAGAATGGCTGGCAAAGAAGCGCGAAGAGCGCAGACTCCATGAAGAACTTCAGGCTTGGCCGCCTTGCCCTACTTGCCAGTCCAGAGTGCGGCCACCGATGCCAGACCCGCAGCAATGCTTGTGCGGAGGCGTAAAATTCCTGACTCAAGGCTGCGTTAAGTGTGGCTATTGGGTTATCGTGACTCCAGAAGGACTACGGTGCAACACTTGTGGCCACCCACATTGAAACTCGTCTCCATCGGGCTGCATGACCTTCTCCCAGATCCAAAAGTCCGTCGAGTCGATACCGCACAATTTCGTCGTGCAGCAAGTCGCATATTCGCAAGGCCCTACTCAACCCACGTTTGTAGGTTTTCGGTCCCGGAGGCCACGCATCTTCAACATCACGGACTTTTTCATGGAGTTGTTTGCGGCGCGATGATTTCATGGCGGAGATGGTAACACTGGCATTTACGATTAGCAGCTATAGATTATGCGACTTCGTTCACCTCGGGCTCAAGCAGCTTCGGAAGCTCACTCCGGAATCGCCGATACTGGTGAGCGATGATGTGAGCCCGGAGAGTCGAGGGATAGCATCGCACGCAAGTCAGCACTGCGCGCAGTACCTGCCAACGCGGATACGCAAGGGACACTTCAGTGGGGATTTCCAATCGCTCGTCAACGCGCTGGTCTTCGCTGAGAGTCAAGGCGCGGACGTGGCAGTGAAAGTTTCCCAGCGATTCATCTTCCGAAAGCCGGAGAGCATTGATGTAATACGAAAAACCTTCAGCGACCCGAACATCATGGTCGCGACACCGGGGCAGATGTCGTACGTCAACGGACATGCCAGCAAGGCGTCGAGGAGCTTCGCGTTATTCAGCATTCTCTCCGACGTGGTGATGATCCGTGTGGGTAGCATCTCGGCGCAGGAACTCCTGGAGATGTACCGCCATCGCCTGAGAACAGAGACTGTCCAATGGGCTGCGTTCATCGAGGCGGCAGTGGACGATCTTCACAGCCGAAAGTTTCCGGGGCGGACGGCGAAGATTCAGGAGTTGACGAACCCGGTAGATCCGGCTGACCCGATATACTTACGACGGCACCAGCACAGCTCGGAGGATTACAAGAATCTGGGGAGTGAACACGGAATTGGCGGGGCGTTTGACTGTCGAGAGTGGGGCGCTATTGAATTGCGTCGCTACCTGTGCAAGCCAAGGGTGGTTTAATGGGCTGTGGTTGACTTTCGACTACGACTCGATGGTTGCAGCCAAAGCATGTGTGAAGCTCCAAGCTGACCGGACCAGCCATGTTCGATCCCAGCAGCATCGCGTCAATCACGCCATGATCTCCGCCTTGGACAACGTGCGTCCGCCGCTGCATCTGATGTCCACATTTTCCGCAAAGCATGGCGGATGTTGTTGGAAATCGCTTTGCAAAGCAAGGTCGGCGTGAAAGTCTACGCCCATGGCTGCGCTCCTGCAAGAATTCACCAGCACCGGTTCAAAACTCTTCTGGCACCAGGAGGCGATGCAGAAGCTGAGGGATGGAAAAGGGATGCCGATTATCACGCATCTCATGCCCACGGACGTTTGCAATTTCAAGTGCGCGTTCTGCTCAGTACAGCACAGGGCCGGCGACTCGCTGAAGATGCTGGAGATTCAGGACTATCTCACGCAACTTGTGGACTTGGGATTGAAGGCCGTAATCCTGAGTGGAGGAGGGAACCCCCTCCTTTTTCGAGATGGCAAGCACGATTTCAATTCGCTTGTTGAGTACATCTACGGGCTTGGTCTGGAGATCGGACTAATCACGAACGGGATGCCGCTCGTCGATTACGCCTCCGGGATTCGCCCGCCAGATTTTGAGACTCGTAAAACTTGGAAAGGCATCCGCCCGTCAACGCTGGACATGCTGAAGTGGGTGAGGATTTCTCTCGCCGGCTGGGATCATCTGCAGGACCGCTGCGACACGCCAGACCTTGATCCGTCGAAGACCACGCTCGGAGGCTCGTACGTTCTGCACGACATCTACGATGAGCCGGCCGACAAGAAGCATGGGCGAGTTTCAACCCAGGAGGATGTGCTGACTCCGAACGGCCGAGTCCAGTATGGCACTGACCGGCTGCCGAGGCTCAAGGAACAGATGAAGGAGTGGGTGGATCGTTACAAGCCAAGTTATGTGCGCCTGTTGCCGAACTGTCTGGAGCCAGAGTTGATCCCGGAGCGCGCTCGGATTCTTCAGGAGTTGGCTAATGAACTCGGGCCTGAGACATTTTTCGTCCAAGTGAAGCCGCCAAGGCAGCCGCATCGTTGCCTCAAAGGCTACCCTCACCCGGTCGCAAACTGTGACGGCTGGGTGTACCCGTGCGACAGTGTTGTGCTGAACCGCAGTGCTCACCACAGATTTGGATCGGCGTGGCGGATCTGTCGGATGCGGGACATCACCAAGTTCTACTCGGAACCCATCAGGCCGAATGTCTCGAACACCATCTGCCCTGGATGCGTTTTCAGCGACCAGGTGGACTTGATCTCAAAGATTGCTGATGGAATGCCAGCGCCACTACCTGATGGGCCGCCTCCGCTACACGTCAACTTCACCTGAAATGCAATCGCCCTACACCATGCAATCGCCCTACACCGAGGACTACTTTCTTCGCGGAGCTTCGTTGGGCCTCTCCAACTACACCGATTACAGGTGGCTTGAGGAGCGCACGATGGCGCACGCTCGGCGGTTGATCGAAGTGCTCGGCATCGAGAAGAACGACACCGTTCTCGATTGGGGCTGCGCGCGCGGCTACACCGTGAAGGCACTGCGGCGGTTGGGCATCAACGCTTGGGGTTACGATACCTCTGAGTGGGCCGTGCAGAACTGCGATCCAGAGATCAAAGAGTTCGTGCATCAAAAGTTTCCAGTGACGATGGGCGATCCTTCGCAGTTCGATCACGTCTTGGTGAAAGACGTGGCTGAACATCTCGAACCAGTAGAGCTGATACAGATGGCTCACTGTCTCCTGGACGCAACGGCGAGAATTTCCATCTTCATCATGGTTCCCCTCACGGAGCGCGTCGGCGGCCAGTACGTTCGCAAAGAGGACGACATGGACGTGACGCACAAAATCCGCTGGCCGCTGGAAGACTGGATGGATTTCTTCCGGCGAAGGATTCCAGGAGAATCCTGGGTGCTGACGGGTAGCTGGCATGTGCCAGGTTTGAAGCCAACGTCCCTGAGCCACCCAAAATCCTGCGGCTTTATAGTGCTGGCAAAGGCTTGATCGCGGCTACCTCCGCACTGAACGCCCGCCGATTCATAACCTGCCGGATGCACGGGAAGACTTCGTGCTCGCAGTACCGGCCAGAGTAATACGCGACCTGTTTATCCAGGTTGATGATGTTCGCCATCAGGAATCCGGCTTGCACAAGAAGGCATATCAAGGAGGTAGCTGTAAGCACTTGTCTGTGCTCCCGGTGAAACAGCGCGTAGCTCATAAAGTCCGGCTGCCACTTGTCATGGATGGGCTCGCCGAACAACTCCACCGCGTTCTCGGGCCTGTCCCTGTCGTGGACGGAGAGGAAATAGTTCGCATCAGGAACCGAGACGACGAGTAGTCCGCCGGGCTTGAGGATGCGGCGGCAGTCTTCTAAAACTTCAACCGCTTGATTGCAATCGAGGTGCTCAAGCACATGACTGCAAAGCAGCCCATCGAATTCAGCATCAGGGAATGGCATCGTGTCGCCCGGATCAAGATTGCGCGCCAAATCGTATTCGACGTATCTTGGCTCCTTGTCGAGGTTCGCGCGCTCGGGCGTGCCTTCCTTCAGGAAGTCCTTCAGGTGATCGAGGTTGGTCCAGTGCTCGTCTTGGGGCCTGTTGCCTCCGCAGCCTACGTTGAGGAGTTTCATTGGTTCGTTTTCAAGGCCGAGAAATAAATCACTGATGGTCATGCGCAGTGTTTCTCAATTTGCTGGAAAATATGGGCCGTGAGGTTCTCGTTCAAAGCGAACCGGCCGGGCTTAATCCACTGGTCGTAGAGGGCGCGGGCGTTGGCGGAGATTGCATTGTAACTATCCTCCCCGAAGTAGATATCTCTGAAGATGTACATATCTGGAAGCCAAGCAAGATCCTTCTTATAGGAAATGTAATGCTCACAGTCGAGCATCTGCGGGAAGAACTCCTGATCGCGGGTTCGCATCGGCAGCAAGTTGATACACCCCACCGCCGCCGCGTCCCAGAACCGTTGCGCTGCGTAGATGGAGAACAGCCACTTCAGGTCGGAGGTGAAGGTGATGCGCGCCAGCATTTCCTGGTGGTCTTTGGCGGGGAGCCACTGGGCGTTCAGGAGTTTCTCCAGCGCCGTCTTGTCAATGGCTCCATGCTTCTTCTCGAATTGTTCGGCGAGCCAGTAAAAGGAGCGAGGGCAGGCGTTGTTCCATTTGCCGAGTTCGGTTGTCCAGCCTTCTCCGCCCCACGTAGCTGGCGATGTGCATTGATCGCGCATGTAGTTGCTGGAGATGAACGGGTACTTGCGCTGCGGTCGGAACTCTTTTCTGCAAAGCTCGCAGTACCTGAACTGCGGATTCATGTCGTCCGCAAAGTATGGCGCCGTGACGAAGCCGGAGTTCGTATCGAGGAGATCCTTCCGCATCAGCATCAGGGCCAGAACGAACCTGCGCGCGTGGTTGCCGCCACGGATGAGAACCTTCTGGGAGCGTTCGTTGTAGGGGCGGGCATGGACTTCGGGCTGCGCGAGCCAGTGGACGTACGGCAGAGATTGCAGGCGGCCCATCTTCCGCATGTTGTTGAAGACGATCCAGTCGTCATCGGGGAGGAACTCGCGCTTCTCCAGGGAGATGTTGAAGTCGTGGTCCACGACCATCTCGTGGCCAACGTTGACTTTCTGGATGCCGGTGAGGGCGAAAATGAGATCGGTGGCTGCCATCTCGGAAGCCTCGCGGCACGACTGCGCGATGTAGCTGGAATCTGTGCAGGAGAAGCCGACGATCTTGCAGTTGTTGTTGCGAAGGGTTTGGAGACTATCAGCGTTCAGGTAATCGGCGCTCAGAACCACAGTGGCGTTGTGGATCTTCTCAAGGCAGTTGTCCTCGATGTGGGCTCTGCCGTTGGCGTAGAGCCACTGGGCCATTCCCTTGAAGAAGACCTTGGTGAGGTACTCGTGAGGATGCGCGCCGTTGGGCGGGTCGTGGAAGACGATGGGGTTCACTTGATGGCTTGGAGATTCAGGGACATCCAGAGAGTTTCAGGGCCGTCGCTCATGTGGGGCAATCTCGCGCTCGCGTAATCGTCGAAGAGGGAGTGATTGGTTTTGCGCCAATCCCAATGCTCCGTCTTCGTGAATCCAGCCATGAGCAGGGCACCGGTCAGTGTTCTGCCGTCGAAGGCGATGGTGTGGACGTTGAGTGGGTGGTTCTGGCCACCGTAGAGGAGGCCAATCAAAGAGCCCAAATCGCCGGTCCTGTTGTACCACTCGACGATCTTGCCAAAGTCCGGGACGGAGAGCTTGAGGATTCCGCCTTTCTTCAGAAGTTCTCGCCAGTGGTGTAGCACCGCGACAATGGCGTGGCGGTGGAAATGTTCCAGACAATGACAGCAGTAGATTTCGTCGAAGGTCTCCTTCTCGAACGGCAGGCGCATGGCGTCGCAGTAGAGGTCGGCCTTGGTGCTGCTGAAGAGATCGACGTTGGTCCAGCCCGGCAGGTACGCGCGGCCACTCCCGATATGCAGGCGTTTCTCCGGGATGGTTCCAATGAAGTCGTTCATACGAGTCCAGCCTGTTTCTTAATCTCGTGGAACAGCTCGATGCGCTTCTCCAACGGAATATTCGTGAGGTGCGCGGCGAAGTCGCCGGGCTGCCAAGGTTCCTGAACGGTGGGGTCTACTTCCTTTGGGACGGCGTTGAGGAAGCGGCGTGGATGAATGCGGGCGACTGTTAGCGACGTGAGAAGCTCGGGTCCAGTTTCGTCTGGAAGAATGATCTTCTTGATTACCTCCCTCATCGGCCCCTGCTCTGGAAAAGGCTTGTCCCTCCACGCCGGTTCCATCGCAAGGCACTCCTCGAAGAGAGGAATACAATCGCGGTGCGCCACAAAACCGCACATGGAGAAATGCCAGGGCTCAGTGGCGTCAGCACCCCAATCCTGTGAGGCGTGGAAGCCGAAGCCGGGCAGGCCAATCTCGAAATCTGGGTTGGTGATCATTTGATCGATGTCCAGGTACAGTGCCCGCTCGTAGCCCTCGCGTAGCGCCTTCAACGCGCCGCAAACACCAATCCAGTAAATCCCGTTCGGCACGTCTAGCGGAGACGTGCCGAATGCGTAGAAATCAAGGCCGTGCCTCTGAGCGTAGTTGGCCATGAACGGCACGGTTAGCTCGGCCAGTGGGGCGTAGGCGGCGTCGCAGCCTGTAAAAATCACGGTGTTCATATAGGTTTGAATTTTCCGCCGCTGTCACCGTAACGGTCTCGATAATACTCAAGCGCCTCCTCGGCATCCTTTTGCGTCCTGTAAACCCCACTCATATCGAACCACAGCATGATCCAGAACATACGGATGCCTTCCTGAATCTTGAACTCTTTGCCGTTGGATACGATTCTGTATTTCATCGTATCAACATTTTCTCCCCGCGTGAGAGGCGGGCGTAGCGTTGTTCATTCTCCTCCTTCGTTCCTGGGTACGCACGGCGGAAGAAGACGTGCATGTGCTCCACATGAGGACCGCCGATTGGATCTTGCTTCAGGAATTTTGGAGTCTCTCCAGTGCGATCATCGACAAGCGCTTCGTGCATGTTCAGCGTGTAGTGGATCGCCTTGTTATTTCGGACGCAGCGAAGCTGATGATCCCAGTGGATCTGCCAGTTCTCCGCAGGCTTCGTCATCGTGAAATCCTGCCAGTGTCTGCGAGTGAAACGCAGTGCCATGAGTTCGGGGTTCAGGATCTGGTTCTTTACGTGCGCGCCCTGGTTGATGACATCGGGCAGCTTCGTGACGACGAGCTTCGGGTTCTGCTGTGCGGGGTAGCGTTCGGTTCCTTCGCAGCTCATGGTGTTGACGAGCGGTAGGAACCGCTCATCGCAATCCATGATCATCGCCCACTCACAGCCGCACTCGTGGAGGAGGCGGGTCCGCACGAATCCGAAACCCTTGTTCATGTCTTCAAGGAGGGGTTTGACTCCGAAGGATTCGAGCAGTTCCACGGAACCGTCGATGCTGAACTTGCCATCCGGGGAACCGTCGATGGCGAAGATGTTGTCAAAGTAACTGGAGCCGGTTTCGAGCAGGCCGCGCAGGGCGGGGGCGTCGTTGTGAAAGTTGATGGAGAGTGCGATGCTCATACGTCTGGAAGAAGGAGTTTCCCAAGTGCAGGGTGGATTCTGATTTTGTCGTCGGTCGCTATGCATCGGTCATACGCCTCACAGATGGAGATATTGTTGAGCTTGGCGATGGCAGCGACGCAGACGGCAGCCGAGCGACTGCGACCAGAAACGCAGTGGACGAGAACGGCCTTCTCATCGCTCTGAGCCGCTTTCACTACAGCATCCACCGCCATCTTGAAAACCTCCGGGTCGTTCCCAGGGCCATCGACGAGATGGAACATTTGGTGCCCAGTGATGGGCGAATCGGTCGCGACGGTTACGACATACGTGAGCCCGCCGCTGTTCATGGCTTTGCTGGCAGTATCCCAGCCGGAGATGTAAATTTTCCCATTGAGGTGTCGCATCATAAATTCGGTAGTTCCACGTCAACATTCCACCCGTGAATCGAGCCGGGATAAAACATCAAGGAGTTCGGGCCGGAGGGCCAAACCTCCAAGATGTGGCGCTTGTGCATTCCAGCCGCCAGCCAGAAGCAAGCCGACTGGTTGCCGATGTAAAGGGAGGCTCCGGCGATGACGCGAGCCGCGTGAAATAAATCCCTCGTCGGCCAGTGTGGTATCTCCCCGCACACCGCCGAAAAGACCCTGTGCTCCTCCGGCAGCCCCACAAACACCGCCTTGTCCTTGTACTTCTGCCAGACGCGATGCCACGGGAACGCTGGGTTGTGGTAGCAGTGGTGCGATGCGCGGCCCGGTCCAGTGCGATTGATAACCACAGGCGCCACCGGGTCTGGCTCCACACTCAGCCACGCCCTGTCCTTCTCGGTGTACGGAACGCCGTGGGCTTCGAGCTGCCAATCGACGAGGGATTTCTGGAAGGCGGGATCGCCGAGGTTCCTTTGCAGGGAGGCTTTGCGAAGGGCGCGGCCCATGTTGGCGCGGAAATCATTTCCGTTGATGTTGACCCGCTGGTGCTCCCACGGCAGAACATCGTGAATGTAGGGCTGCTGCTTGAGAAGAAGGTCAAGGCCGCACCATTTATCCGGTGTCAGGAACTGGCGGGTGTACGGGGCGGCTTCGATGTAGAGGACGCCGCCGCCGAAGTAGCGGATCACGGGCAGGAAAGCGAGACAGTCGCCGATGTCTCCGGCGTGGCGGAAGGAGTTCATCGCAGAAGTGGAATCGCCATGATGGCCAGAAATAGAAAGCCGCACCCAGCCATAATCCATGCGGCTACAACAGCCACATCTAACGCCCCAGAGATCATCGCCACGGCTGCCGCAACGAACCCAAGAACGAAGCCGGAGGAAGACGCGACCAGTGCCCATGTTATGATCTTTTCCGCTTTCACCCCTTCATCCTCCTCACCAGTTCCGTCGTGGAGTAGTCGCCGAACTTTTCCAGCAGGATGATGGCGGTGCCAGCCGCCCTCGCCTCACGAACCTCATGCGGATTCAGTGTCTCCATTGTGTAGCCGGACTTCACCCAGCAATGTGGATGGATTATCCGAATCAGCTCGCAGACATCGGTACTTTCAAACCAAGTCACAACATCGACGCAGGCGAGGGCGGCTATAACGTCAACCCGATCTTCGAGCTTGTTAATGGGTCGCGCGTCGCCTTTCAGTTTTCGCACAGACTCGTCTGAGTTAACCGCTACCACGAGCTTCACCCCGAACTCGCGGGCGCGTTGCAGAAATCTCACATGGCCAGCGTGGAGAATGTCGAAACAGCCATTCGTGAAGACGACACCGCCGCCAACGTATGGCATATCCTTCGGGCGGTGCAACTTGCAGTTCGATCCAATGCTCATCTCGGTGTCACCTTCTGCTTCAACTCCTTCAACTCCGCATCCAGCTTCTGTGCATCCAGGATATTCCTGCCGACACCCTTCGCCAAAAGCTGCATGGCATCGCACAGCGTCTCGAAGCCTTCGTGCTTTTCGTTGAGCTTCCATCGGGCGCGGGCGGCTTCGATCATGGCGGGTACGTTCGGCGGCTCCGGTTTGGCCGGAGCGCCGTTGAGGTCTACGATGCGGTTGCTCATGGCCCCTTCCTTTTCTGGCGTCGAAGGACTTCGCGCTCCACGGCATCGCCGATCTTCGACCACCTCGCCTTTAGTGTCTTGCTCATGTTATTCCACGGGCAACAACTTGGGTGCAAAACTTCCCAAGCCACCTGCCCGAGTGATTTGGTTTTCGATTTCATTTCACCTCCCTGTGTTCCGAGACCCACTGTCCACTGCAACATCGCCCGGCCTTGACCTTGGCTTTCCCTACGGTGGTGATGTGGTCGGAGGCCACGGTGATGTACTCCCGGCCACCCTGCTCCTTGAGGATGTAGCCGTGGGCTTTGCCACCCCGGATGTCGCCGAGGCGGAAGAGAACCCCAAAGTGGCGGGAGTCTTTCGACGTGACCTCCACGACGTTGTGGAGCCAATCTGGAGCCTTTGGCGCGAACGGTGTGGGCGTAGTAGTGGGTAGAGTTGCCGGCGGAGAAACAACTGGCGGAGGGGCTTCCGCCTCGGCCGTGACGGGTGTGGCCGATGTTGTCAGGACTTCTCCGCCGGCAGGTTTTTGCGCACCGCTTTCAATGGCCTTGATCTGGGCCATGACGTTCTTTAAGTCGTTCTCGGGGGTGAGTTCTTTTTTGGATTCGTGAGTCTTCATGTTCTTTTCTCCGCGTACTGCTGCGCCTTCATCACCCCGTCTTGGAGCGCCCGGCGATCCGGCCTGAGATAACGCAGCAACATCTTGATATTCGTGTGGCCAGTGATCTTGCAGACGAGGGCGTAGTCCATGCCGGAGTTGACAAGGTTGCTAACGAAGGTTCTTCGGAACGAGGCGAAGCTCTTGCCGTCGTTGATGCCGCATTGCCGGAAGAGGGTGATGATGTCGCGTCCCATGCGCAGACCGCAGGGTTGTCCCCAAGAGTAGAGGCCGGGGCAATCCTGATGCACGTAGTTCAGGCCGTCGGCCCGCTTGTAGTTCTCCACCTTCTTCAGTTTCAGCAGCCACTCGTGGACATCGGAGCCTGGAACAATCGGGATACGACACACGGCCTTCTCGCCGAACCTCTCTAGCTTGATGCGCGGGATGTCGATGTAAGATTCAGAGTCCTCGTTGAGGAAGACGTTCTCCCAGCGAAGGTGGGCGCAGTCCTGAAGGTTCATGCCGGTGCGATAACCCAGGATGCACATCCACAGCGCCCACTGCCAGCGTTCGGCGTTCACCAGGAAATCTTTGAGCCTTTGGTATTCCTCATCGGAAACGATCTCGGGCATCTTTGGATCTGGGAGCTTCGGCAGATCGACAAACTCCCACAGCGGATGCTTTATGAAGCCGAGCTTTTGGATGAACTTGAGAAAGCTCCGGACGGTGCATTGGATTTTATGGATGCGGCCGGCGCCAATGGGCTTGCCGGAACTATTCTTGAGGGTGCGGACGTGCTTGCACCAGTCCAGCATGGACTGCACTGTGAGTTCCTGCTCTCGGAAATAGTTGAGGAACCGCTTCCCAATGAAGCGAAAGCCCTGCATCGTGCCGGGTGCAGGATTTTTGGATTCTACAAAGGTGCCCCAGAGGTTCGACAGTGTCGCCACCTTCTTGAGCGGGGCCGGGGCGAGTTCGGGCAGAACCTCGGTGTGGTCGGCGATGCGCTTGATTTCGTTCATGGAGTGGTAACGCCCGCGAGTTTATCCCGGCGCTCAGCGGCTTGCGCTGGGCAGCCGATTTTGACTTTGTGTTCGAGTTGGATACTGCGAACCACGGATGAAGCCCAATGGAGATCGTCCGGTGTTCCGGCGTCCAGCCAGTAATCCATTGGCTTTGACAGCATGGCGTGATGCATCCGGCCTTCCTTGATGTAGGTGTTGTTGATGTCAGTGATCTCTAATTCTCCACGGGCGGATGGCTTCAGTTCCTTCGCTAATTCAATCACGCGGTTGTCGTAGAAGTAAACGCCGGTGACGGCGTAGCTGCTCTTTGGAACCTTTGGCTTCTCCTCGATGGCGGTCAGTCGCCCGTGGCTGGAAAAGCACATGACACCGTAACGCTCAGGTGTGGCCGTGTCGTAACCGATGATGGACGCGCCAGTGCTGTATCCGTCCTCGAACTTCCTGCACGCCGCCACGATGGGCTCCGGGTTGGTGAAGATGTTGTCGCCGAGAATGAGGCAGACGGAATCGTCGCCGATGAACGGTTCGGCCACGAGGAAGGCGTCGGCAATGCCCCTGGGATTATTCTGCCAAAAGTATTCAAACCGAACGCCCCACTGCTGTCCGAAATGAAGGAGTTCAAAGAACGGCTTTTCATCCCCAGCTTTCACGATGACCGCGATCTCTTTAATCCCGCATTCAATGAGAACGCTCAGCGGGTAGTAGACCATCGGTTTGTCGTAGACCGGCAGGAGCTGCTTCGACACAGCCTTCGTCAGTGGCAGAAGTCGCGTGCCGTGACCGCCTGCGAGGATGATGCCTTTCATTGGTTCTTCAGGATTTCTTCGGTGCGTTTTAGTAAACGAAGGACGCGGCCGGCTTTCTGTGCGACTGGCTTCCGCAGGTGGTGCATTCGGCGGATTCCTTCCAGCCCCTTCTCGGTGGCGATCTTCAGCAGCCAAAGCTGGCGGCGCTGCGTACTCCACGTCAGACCGCAGGCGACGAGGAAGACATCCACGTCCTTCACGGAGATGCCATCCCACGTTCTCGACTCGGCGATACGGCGGAGCTTCTCCTTGCTCCAGCGGGTTTGCCGAAGGAGTTGCGCATCGGTCATCAGCTCACCGTCAGCCTTGGCCAGGAGCCTGCAAATGCAGGGCGGGAGACGGTCGAGTTTTTGGGCGAGGGTCATGCGTCGTCTGGATCTGGAATGCCAGCAGCTTCCAGCGCGGCTTCGAGCCGAGAAATTCGAGATGCCTGAATTTCGGCTGTGGTAAACGGGAGATACACAACAGTCTGGCCGCCGTCATTGGTGCGAACAAGCCGCGTGAAATCGCCACATTGGATCGCCTGCCGAACGGCTTCGGCAATCTGCTGCCCGGTGAGTCCTTCAATGGCAAGGTTATGCTTCTCGACGAGTCCGTCAATGGCTGCCTTGAACTGCTTCTGGAATTTTTCGGCGTCGCTCATAGGAAGTAAAATCCTTTGTGAACGTCACCCCAGTAGAACCAAGCGTAGTCGGTGGCATCGGTTTTGCCGTTCTCGGTGAATGATGGGCGCTCGCTAAGGATGAATAGGGCATCCGGCTTGTGGGCATTCCACCAATCGCGGCGCTTCTTCGAGGCAAGGAAGTTCAGGCGCAGCAACATGAAGGCGTGATCGGCGTGCTGGATGGCATGATTACAGAATTCGAGCGCCAGAGAAAACGGCGGGTTTGTTACCACGAATAGGTGGTTGCCCTCATCCTTCAAAAAGTCATAATCCACATTCAGGTCCGAACCGCCAGCCTCAATACCAGCCTTGCGCATGGACTTGATTAAACGTCCATCTCCACAGGCTGGATCCCACACTTGTCCACGGCCATAGTGGTCCACCACCTCCATGATGAACGGCAGCAGCGGCAAGAACGCCGACTCGGGGGTGGCGTAGAAATCCGACTCGTGGCGTTTGGCTCCGCGTTTTGTGGCACTCATGCGGGCGGATCTTTGGGCTCTTCAAAGTATGCGTGGATGGGGCTGTCTGCCGGGAACTGCTTTTGCCCATCTCGCCGCAATGCATCGACGCGCCTACAGAATGTGAGGTAATCAGGTCCGCACAGCGTCTCCCCTACCGCCTTCCACAGCGCAGCCTTCAGGAGCATGTTTGCTGCGGAGATGATCGTTTGCTCATTGAGCTGAGCCCTCAAGGTCTCGCGCTCCTCGAACAACTCTTCTTCTGAGAGGATGTAGTGCATTTTTAATCTTAGTCGGATGCGACTAACAACGAGAGTCTTGATGCGGGCCGATTTTCTGTCAACGTCTTTGTCGATGGAAAATGACAGTAAGATTACGGATGAGATGACGACCCTCGGTGGCGTGGGTGATCGGGAGCTGTGGTACGCCGAGGGTGAGCCCGATAAGGAAGGCGCGGCGCAATGGAGGTTCCCACTGTTCGTGGACTGGAAGGTTGCCATAGAGACAGGGGTGGAGTACGCCTCGATCTTTCCGGCGGTCTGCCCGCACTATAAAGCGAACCTGTTGCTCAAGGCATTGTTCGAGGTGCATGATTTCGTGAGCCGTGAGAACCAGTGGTTGGTAAAGAAGGCGGTTGTTCCAGCCCTATTGAAGAAGGCGCCAGGGATTTCGCCGGGTCGCTACTACCGGTGGGATGGCAAGGAGCAGAAAGCCAGCGGGCTCACAAGGGAGACGGTCCCAGCGCCCCAGCAAGGCCGGAGAGACGAGCCGTTCCACATTGGCGGCGGGGATCGCCCGTTGATTCAGCAGATCGCCGCTGAGGCCGGGGTGCAAACGAGCATCGTGAAGATCGTTCTTGCCGGACTCAGCAAGGTGGCGGCGGATTACTTGGTCTCCCAGCATCGCGTCATGGACCTTGGATTCATCCGCATCATCGCTGTTCCCTTCCGGGCGAACTGGAAGGAGATTGTCTGCTTCAAACTCAGGAAGCTCGGGCTCCTCAAGTATCTCAAGGAGGATGAACGTGGTAATGCTGCCTGTAATGGTAACAACGCCGGGCTTCCTGAGACCCTTTGCTCCCCGCACAACGTCGGCATCGTCCGGGAGTCGAAGCGAAAGGGCTACCAGACCCTGAGCCGCGTGGACTACAGCCTTGAGGTCATCACCTCGAAGACCTTTGAGAAGGAGGCGACGAAGCTAGAGACAAGGGAACGATCCGCCGGGCAGACGGCTTACGTGCGCCACTACGAGAAGACCGTGGAGCGGCTGTATGAAAACATCCTGGAGATCCTTCGGGCATATCGTAAAAAGACCGGCCTGCCGTTCGCTCGCATTTGTGAGAGCAGCGGCACTGGCGGCCTGCGCTTTATGGAGACAGTCGGCATCAAGGCGCGAGCGCATGGCCGTAATCTTCGTGACCTTCCCGTCCATATTGTACCGCCTGCTCATGGTTTCTCTGCCCGCGCGGAAGAGAGTGAGCCGCTCCTTGTACATTCGCCGGCTGTTGAAGTGCCGAAGCTGCCCGCTTTTTCATCGTCCACTGATGACGTGTGGCAATGCCCGAAGCCGGGAAGTCTGGAGGAATTCCTCGACGGGGGCGACGGAGCCGGTGGGGTGTCTATGCGACATGACCCAGAAGGCCAAAATCCCGGAAGCGGATTGCTTCCTTTACGAGAAGCTGGGGGCGAATGACACTGGATGGCCTGCGCATCTGAACGGAAGTTATGAGCGACAAGAAAGAGTTGCCGGTTGAGATCATTGAACAGCCGGAGACCGAAGTTCCCAT
>Ga0208454_1000121_pt1 | contig 54736 bp, 49 predicted proteins | sample EasRivMeERMZT100_FD_187530 | JGI IMG/M metagenome (GOLD analysis project Ga0208454, IMG submission 187530) | Soil microbial communities from meander-bound floodplain in the East River, Colorado, USA - East River MetaG ERMZT100 (SPAdes) (version 2) | ecosystem: Environmental > Terrestrial > Soil...
ACCTCCGCCTCTAATGCTTTGATCTGTTCCTCGATGTCGCTCTGTGCCTGTGCCGGCCAGACCGCAGCGAGGAAAGCGGCTAAGCCGAAGCTCATCGCTGTGAAAAACTTGCCCCGTTTTGTCATACATTGCCTCCTAAAATTTCTTATCTTCTTGGCCCATTCTTTCAAAGCTTGACTATGTGCTGACTTTTTTAAGCCGATGCTCACTTTTTATCAATACGACTTTAGAACCCTTTTTCTGCCTGAAAGCAAAAAAGAGCCGATAAAATACAACCTTAGTTTTAGAAATCCCTAGAAAGCGTGGGGCAAAGGAGAAAATGCAGTCCGATAATTTTGATGCCTTCTTTAGTTCGTCGAGACCGAGCGTAAATTGGCAACGCCAGAGTCTGCAGTGGTGCGATGAATTGCACTGACTAAGTTGGCACGAGAAACGTCGCCGCTCATCTCGATGAGAGACCGGGATGGTGAGACAAAAAAAAGGGGCGCGATTGCTCGCGCCCCTTTTGGCTTTATCAGCTCAGCCAGTATTACCAGCGGAACCGTAGACCGGTATTTAACGAATAGATGTCGCAGCTCCGGCTCGTGCCCTTGCCGGCCGAGGCCTCTGCGGTACTGTCCTTGCAGCCACTTGCCACCTGAGTGGCGAGAGGCGTATTGGACGTGGTCCACCAGTGCCCCCACATGCCGACACCCAGGCTTGGCCGTAGCCAGTACCATAGCGCCACTTCCCGGTTTGTGACCTGCTGGTGATGGTATGCGGCGCCGCCGCCCGGCGAGGCGTCGCAGGCGTTGCCGCAGTCCATCATGGCACGCTCAAAACCGAACGACACCATGACCGTGTTCGGAGTAGTTTGGCTGCCGGTGAAGAATCCCTTCGGGCTCCACAGCATTAGCTGATGGTCGATGGTCCAGCCTTTGCCCCAAATACCACTGCCACGTCCCGGATCACGGTTTTCATAACGGGTAGCCACATAAACAAAGCGGGTCATGTAAGGGCCGACCGTCCACTTGATACCCGGCAGCCAGATACTGCCCCAGCCAGAGCCAACATTTTGATCGCCGCCCTGCAAATTGCCTGGCCGGAAAAAATCCATCCTGCCGCGTCGTTCAACGTTACGAACCCGAATGTTAACAGCGGAGGTGCTGTCAGTGATTTCATTCTCGGGTCGGTCCAGCGACTGTCCCTGATAGCCCACGCCAAAGTCTATACCGGAGATCCATTTGTTCTTTAGGTTGGCAAAGGGCCTGCCGCCGGCGAACGCCATGATCCCCATGGTGTCATTCTGGCGGAATTCTTGATGCGTTCCCTGCCGGCTTGTGGCAAGGTTTAAGAACAGATCCCATTCGCCGGGACCGGCATCGACGCCGTCCCAGCCCAAGCCCATGCCGGAATGCGAGCCGTCACCGCCCCAGTTAAAGCCGTCAACGATAATGCTGTGCTCCATCTTACCGTCGTTGTCCGAACTGCGGCCGACATGCGTCCGGCCCGCGCCGCGACGAAGTCCGACGGAATAATACGGCAGGTATGGATTCAACTGGCTGAAGTTGACCGTGAATTCGTTATCGCGAAACGATGCTTCGCGATCCGCTGTCTCGCCGTCGATCGAAGTCTCGAAGGCGTAAAAGCAATCAGCCCAGCATATGTTCGTATAGAGCCGGTTGCGCCGGGGAAAAAGCTCCAACGCAGTGGTGCCGCTGTTTACCTCGGCCGTCCCGTTGTTGTAATTGGACTTGCCGCCGAGGATGTTGTAGTTGTAAATGTTAACCCGGTAGGTCGTGTTGAACGACCAGCTCTTGTCCGCGCCGGTAATCGTCATACCGCGCCCCGGTCGGTATTGGAAAGTCGGCATCTCGGCGGCCGCCGCGGTCGCCTCTTTCTTCATCTCCATCTGCTGCGATCTCAACCGCTCGATCTGATCCTTCAAAGGCTCGATCTTTTGGACCTCCGCCTCTAATGCTTTGATCTGTTCCTCGATGTCGCTCTGTGCCTGTGCCGGCCAGACCGCAGCGAGGAAAGCGGCTAAGCCGAAGCTCATCGCTGTGAAAAACTTGCCCCGTTTTGTCATACGCACCCCTCCCTAAAGTTTTTACAATTTACATTACTTAAGTCTTAGTTTTATCGTCAGTATGACTAGGTTTTTATACTTAGAAGGTCATTAAAGCAATACAACTTTAGTCGTATTTCATGCCTCCTAAACCCATAACAGGGCAAATTTTGATCTTTTTGTTGTGGATTTTGGCAAAAAACTAAAGGTCGCTAGGAAAATGCGAAGATTTTTTGGAACTTTCAACGTTGACGAAAGTCTAACGCACGGCGAAAACTACTGCTCCTTACCGCCTGAGATCAGAATCGGCTGCACTAGTGGCGCACGCGACCGAAGGCTTCGGTAGCCGCCTCAATAAATTAACGGCGCCGTGTTTCGTCGGCGAAGCCCGATGGGGAACTCGGGCTGACCGCAACTGTATGCACTACCCAGAAATCGAGGCGCAGCCAATCCCATGTACACCCCGAGCGCTCTGGTTAACATGAAATCGGCTCTGAATAATCGACCGCTCTCCATCAAAGCAGTTCTTCAGTGTTTTTTTGAGGAGGACAGAGTTCGTGAAGAAAACTCTTACGCCAGACACTGCCGGATCGCGCTGATCCGTTCCGCCGGGGTCGGGTGCGAGTAGTGGTAGGCCGAGTACCAGGGGTGTGGATTCAGATTAGAGAGGTTTTTTACCGTTAGATTGATCAGCGCTTCCTCCATCGGCTTGGCCTCGCCTAGCGTCTTCGCCGCGAAGCGGTCCGCCTCGTATTCATGTTGGCGCGACAAGCGATTCATCAACGGCCCCAAGTAAAAGGTCGCCGGACCGGAGACTATGCTAAAGAGCACCAGCGCCGCGTGATTCGACGGCGTCAGACCGAAGACGCTAAAAAACCACGGCGCATTGAGCAGCAGACTCAGCAGGTAGAGGCCGATGAACAGAAAAACCGCCTGCACCAGCAGCATGCGCCGAATATGCTTCATCGTGTAATGACCCATTTCGTGGGCCAGCACGGCCAGGCCTTGCTCCATGGTCATCTGCTCGATCAAGGTATCGAACAAAACGATCCGTTTGGCTTTGCCGAAGCCGGTGAAATAGGCGTTGGAATGGGCCGACCGTTTCGAGCCGTCCATGGTAAAGATGCCGCTGGTCTGAAATCCCAGTTGCTTGGCCAGCGCCAGTATTCGCTCGCGAAACTCGCCGTCTTTGAGCGGTTCGAACTTGTTAAACCACGGCGCGATGAAGGCCGGAAAAATAACCATCATCACCAGCTGAAAGGCGGTGATAAATGTGAACGCCCAGAGCCACCAATACTTGCCCATAACGTCCATCAACCAGAGAATAACGAAAAGAAAGGGGACACCAATAACCAGTCCAAGAACCAACCCCTTGAGCCGGTCTATAACGTAGAGGCCGACTGTAGTTTTGTTAAAGCCAAATTTGGCTTCGAGACCGAAGGTAGAATAAAGATCGGTGGGCAGGCTGGCGAGCGTAAAGACCAACCCGACGCCGAGGCAGAAAAAAATACCTTGGCCGTATAACCCGAGCGAAAGCGCCGCCGCGAAGCCGGCGGCGAGTCCATCGAGAAAGACCAGCCCGACACCGAACAACACCAACAACGTGATCAGGCGATCGTAGAGTTCGCCCCAGCGTTGCACATGTCCTTTCGCCAGAGTGTACTGAACCGATTTGTTGTATTCGTCGGAGTTCATCCTGCCTTGAAAGAAATCCGGGATCTTGTTTTCGAACCAGCAGGCATGGACATAGCGCAGGTTTAACTCGTTGAGCATGAACTCGACGAAAAATTCGAGAGCGAAAAGTGCCAGAAAGAGCGTCAGGAAAAGCTGTTCCATGCGAAGGAGTAGGGAAGGCGCTGGGTGGTTAACGAAAAGCTAAATCCGAAATCCGAAGCACGAAATCCGAAACAAACTCAGAAAGAAATAAATCTCAAATCAGGAAAATTCAAAACCCCATATTCGAATGCATTTTGTTTAGAACATTGCATTTGTTTGAGTCATTTGAATCCAATAATTACCCGCAGCTTGCTGCGGGCACCAATTAAATGGGGAATCCAAAGGGGGCGAGCATCCCCTTTGGTCGCGTACGGGGTTAATACCCCGTACGCGAAATGCTCCGTTTATTTTGTTTCGGATTTCGAATTTCGTGCTTTCCGAATTTTCTGCGCGGCTACGCCGGCGCCGGCGCGGCCACCGCCGGCGTGCTGTAGGCGAAGACCAGCTTGCCGTCGTGCTCATCGACCTCGACTTTGCCGCCGTTTTGCAACTTGCCGAAAAGAATCTCGTCGGCGAGCACGCGTTTGATCTCGTTCTGAATCAGCCGAGCCATGGGCCGGGCGCCGAAGGTCGGATCGTAGCCGCGCTCGGCGAACCATTTGCGCGCCCGGTCGGTGAGCTGCAAGAAAACTTTTCGTTCATTGAGCTGCTGGTCGAGCTCGATGATGAACTTATCGACCACCCGTTCGATGTTCTCCTGGTTGAGCGAGTTGAACGTGATCATCGCGTCGAGGCGGTTACGAAACTCCGGGCTGAACATTTTCTCGATCGCTTCCTTGCCCTTGCCAACGTTGGAGCGCTCACCGAAACCGAGCGGCGCACCGCTCATCTCCCGGGCTCCGGCGTTGGTGGTCATGATTAAGACGATATTGCGGAAATCAGCCTTCTTGCCGTTGTTGTCGGTCAGCGTGGCGTGATCCATCACTTGGAGTAGAATATTGAACAGATCCGGATGCGCCTTTTCTATTTCATCGAGCAGCAAGACCGCGTAAGGATTGCGGTTAATCGAGTCGGTCAATAATCCGCCCTGGTCGAAACCGACGTAGCCTGGAGGCGCGCCGATCAAGCGCGACACCGTGTGCTTCTCCATATATTCGCTCATGTCGAAGCGCAAAAACTCGATCCCCATGGTGCGCGCCAATTGCTTGGCCAGCTCGGTTTTACCGACACCGGTGGGGCCGGCGAAGAGAAAACAGCCGATCGGTTTTTCCGGTTGGCCCAAACCCGAACGGGACAATTTAATCGTGCTCGCCAACATATCGATGGCGGTATCCTGACCGAAGACGACCAGTTTGAGGTCCCGGTCTAAATTCTGCAGCTGCTCTTTATCCGACGATGACACGCTGCGCGGCGGGATCTTGGCTATTTTGGCGACGATCCGTTCGACATCTTTGGCGACGATCATCTTGCGTCGCTTCTCGGCGGGCTGAATCTTCACCGCGGCGCCGATTTCGTCGATCACGTCAATCGCCTTGTCGGGCAAGCGCCGGTCGTTGATATGTTTGGCCGAAAGTTTCACAGCGGCGCGAATCGCGCCGGCGCTATAGTGCACGCCGTGATGCTTCTCGTAGTGCGGCTTCAAGCCTTCGAGAATTTTGATCGCTTCCTCTTGGCTCGGCTCGGGTATTTCGATTTTCTGAAAGCGGCGCGCCAGGGCGCGGTCGCGCTCGAAGTAACTCTTGTAATCGTGATAGGTCGTCGAACCGATGCACTTAAGCTCGCCCGAAGCGAGCGCCGGTTTGAGAATATTCGACGCATCCATGGAGCCGCCGCTGGTCGCCCCGGCACCGACGATGGTGTGGATCTCATCGATGAAGAGAATCGAATTGGGCTGTTTTTTGAGTCCGTTCAACACGCCTTTCAAGCGCGCTTCGAAGTCGCCGCGAAATTTCGTGCCGGCGAGCAGCGCGCCCATGTCGAGGGCGTAAATCACCGCGCTCTTGAGCGCGTCGGGCACTTCGCCGTGGTGAATTTTTAGCGCCAGCCCTTCGGCGATGGCGGTTTTTCCCACCCCCGGATCGCCGACGTAAATCGGGTTATTCTTGCGCCGCCGGCAGAGCACGTGAATGGTTCTCTCGATCTCGTCATCGCGGCCGATCAAGGGATCGATATTGCCCTGGCTCGCCTTGTCGACCAGATTGACGGTGAAGGCTTCGAGCGGATTGACCCGCTTGGCTGGGCGTCCTTCCTCATCGTGCTCGGCATCTTCGTCACGGCGCGGCGCCGGCTCTTCCTCCCCGCCGAACTTCGACACGCCGTGGGAAACGAAGTTCACCAGGTCGAAGCGCGTGATGCCTTGCTCTTCGAGCAAATAGACCGCATAGGAATCCGCTTCGCGAAACATCGCGATCAGCAGATTAGCGCCGTTGACTTCCTTGCGCTCCGCCGATTGGGCGTGAATCACGGCGCGCTGGAGCACTCGATGAAAGCTCAAGGTCTGCTGCGGGTCGCGATCCAAGCCCGCCGGCAGCTTCTCCATCTGGCCATCGAAAAATTCTTCCAAAGCCTTTTTGAGCCGCTCGATGTCGCCGCCGCAGGCAACGATCGCGCTCTTGCCGTCCCGGTCACGCAGCAGGGCGTAGAGCAGATGCTCCAGGCTGACATACTCGTGATGCCGATCCTTGGCTTCCTTGAGGGCGAAATTAAGCGTGGTTTCTAACTCTTTACTGATCATGCTAAGCCTCTTCCATCGTGCACTTCAGCGGATATTCATGTTGGCGCGCCAGGTTTTCCACCAGCGCGACTTTGGTCTCGGCGATCTCGTACGAGTAGACGCCGGCCACGCCGATCCCCTTCTTATGTACGTGAAGCATGATCTGAACCGCCTCGGTCTGCTCCTTGTGGAAGACGTACTGGAGGACCTGCACGACGAACTCTTTAGTTGTGTAATCGTCGTTATGCAATAGAACTTTGTAGAGGGGAGGGCGTTTGACCTTTTTTTTGGTCTCGGTGACCAGCCCATGTTCGGATTCGGTTTCCCTGCGGCTCATGACCGATCTTACCTTCCTCGGAACGAATTTGAATCTAACATGCCGGCGCGCCGGGTCGCAATCCTCCACCCCACTGATTTAGCTGACCTAATTTTATCTTACCTTTGCGCCTTTGCGTCCCTTCGACATTGCTCAGGACATGCTTTGCGGGAGATAATCCGAGACTAACCGGTGCGCGAAGTGCACCCTACGAAAACCTTCGTGTTCGGAGCCTATGGTGAGCCCCGTCGAACCATGCCTTCGTGGTGAATCCTCATCCACGCTCAGCTCAGAAGAACTGCTAATTTCTTGTCTTCGAAACCGCGAGTGCTATAGTCGAGCCGGTGATGGCGCAAGTTTGCGGGGACTTAAACGCGTCAACCAGCCTCCAGGGGGTACCCTATGCTTTCCAATAAGGTCAGCGAGATCATGACCACGAACCTGACGACGGCGCCGGTATCAGCGACCGTGTTTGATGTGATGGAAAGGATGGTCGCCGACGATGTCGGGCGTATTATCATTGCTGACAACGAGGTGCCGGTCGGGATCTTTACCGAGAAGGACGTCCTTAAACGTGTCGTTGGCGCGGCTATCGACGCCAAAAAAGTCGGCATCAAGAGCGTCATGACCGCGCCAATCCGCGCGGTGCGCGAAGAGACCCATATCATCGATGCCTTCGCGAGAATGTTCCGCGGCAAATACCGCCATCTGCTGGTGCGCGGCCGCCGTGGCAAAATTATCGGCATCGTTTCCATGCGGCGCATTTTAAACCTTGCGGTGGAACTCGGCCAAGGGTTGAGTGAAACACGCAGCTTGGGCGACATTGGCGCGGCGCCCATCGTCTCGGTCGACGAGTCATCCACAGTGCGCCAAACCGTCGCTCTGATGAATGAGCAAGTTGTGAGCGCCGTGATTATCACCGGCGCGGGAAAACCCACCGGCATTTTCACCGAGCGGGACATTCTCAAAAGGGTCGCGACCAAAGAAGTTGACCAGAACGTTGCGCAGGTGAAGCAGGTCATGACCGCACCGCTGCTCGCCATGCCGCGCTCGGCTCTCATTGGCGATGTTTTAGCCGAGATGTATCGGCGCGATATCAGGAACATGCCGGTCAGCGGCGATCAGGACGAATTACTCGGTCTGGTCGCCATGCCGGAGATCCTTCAGTACGCCCGTGCCTTTAATATCGATGAACAGGTGCGGCGCAGCTGGCGTGAGGTTGCCGAGGCGCTCGACTCGGATGATCAGTACACTCCCGGATGATTCGGCAAGACCGTGACTCGCGCAAAGAACGCCAAGGTAAAATTCAAACGGGGAATGGGCGGGGCCTTTGCGAGCTTAGCGTGCTTGGCGCGAGAAATTTCCCTACCTTAGCCGTTGCCGTGTCGAAGTGGCAAAAACCGTTGTCTTTGGAAGGCCATATGTTAAAATCGAAGAGTTGCCAAACAGCTCCAAGGAGGTCGTATTTTGGACACACCGTTAGTCAATGACTTAAACATCTGTGTCGCCACTGAGAATGGCTCAGGCAGCGCATCGTCGAACAACATTCTCTTCAAGGCAATATTCAAAATGGGCATTCCCTGTTCTTCCAAGAACATGTTCCCCTCGAACATTCAGGGTTTGCCGACGTGGTACCAAATACGCGCCTCGGCTGAAGGCTACCTGAGCCGCAAGGATGTCATCGACGTCATGGTGATGTTCAACGATGCCACGGCGGCCAAGGACATCTACCGTGTCCGCGACGGCGGTATCATACTTTACGATGATTCGACACCGCTGCAGGCGAATCTAAAGCGCGACGGAATTCAATATGTTGGCTTTCCGGCAAATAAGCTGGTTTCGAAGCTGGTGCCGGCTTCACCCCTGCGGGCCAAGCAGCGCAACATGGTTTATGTCGGCGCTCTTGCCTATCTGTTCGGCATCGACATGTCGGTTATCAAGGCCGTGCTCGAAGATACCTTCGGCAAAAAGCCGGCGGTCATCGAATCCAATCTGGTCTGTATCGACGCCGGCTACCAGTACGTCAAAGAGCAGGGTGTCAAACAGAACATCGCCCGCCTCGAGCCGATTCCGGATGGCAACAAAGGCAAAATCATCACCGAAGGCAACACCGCGGCCGCCCTCGGCGCGATCTACGGCGGCGCTTCGGTGATCTGCTGGTACCCGATCACGCCGTCGAGCTCCCTGGCCGAATCGATGGAATACTACCTGCCGCGGCTGCGTAAACAGCTCGACGGCAAGAAAACCTATGCGATCGTGCAGGCCGAGGATGAAATTGCTTCGGCCGGTATGGTGGTCGGCGCCGGCTGGGCGGGCGCACGCTCCATGACTTCGACTTCGGGCCCCGGCGTCTCGCTGATGAACGAGTCCATCGGCCTGGCTTATTACGCCGAAATTCCCTGCGTCTTTTTCATAATCCAACGCGGCGGACCGTCGACCGGCCTGCCGACCCGAACCCAGCAAGCCGATCTCTCGCTCATGTACAACGCATCACATGGCGATACCCGCCATATCATTTTGATACCCCACGACATGAATTCTTGTTTCGACATCGCGCGCCAAAGTTTTAACTATGCGGACCGCTTCCAGACTCCGGTTTTCGTAGCCATGGATCTCGACCTCGGCATGAACTATTGGTCATCCGAGCCGCTCAAGTTGCAGCAGGAATCCTTTGATCTCGGCAAGCGGCTCAGCGCCGAGCAATTGGAAGAGTGGTCCAAAGCCGGCAAGAAGTTCCGCCGCTATTTTGACCAAGACGGCGACGGCATTCCATACAGAACCGTACCGGGTAATCCGCACCGCACGGCGTCTTACTTCACCCGTGGTTCCGGCCATGACGCCGACGCCAGATATTCCGAGGATGAGAATGATTACAAGTATATCCTCGACCGGCTACGCAAAAAATTCGACACCGCGCGCAAGTTCGTGCCGAAACCGATCGTCGAAAAAGAGCGAGGCGTCAAGACGGGTATCATCTGCTACGGCTCCAGCTACGAGCCGGTGCGCGAGGCGCGCGATCGCTTAAAGGCAAGAGGACTAAAAACCAATCACCTGTTGATCCGCGCCCTGCCGCTCACCAGCGAGGTAACCGACTTCCTCGCCGAGCACGACACCATCTATCTCGTTGAGCAGAACCGCGACGGCCAGATGGCCGCGATCATCAAAGACGAGAACCCGGTTTTGGGGGCCAAGATCACCAGCATCCTGGTCTACAACGGTCTACCCGTCAGCGCCGGCGAAGTTGTCCAACAGATCTTCGACGCGGCAAAAACGGCGAAAACAGCCTAAGGACGGACAAGAACATGGCGGAAGCAAAACTCAATAAACTGAATCTCACCGAGAAAGACTACGACGGTGCGGCGTCGACCATGTGCAAAGGCTGCGGCCACGACGCGATTTCGGCGTCGGTGCAGCGCGCCTATTACGAGAGTAGCATCGACCCGCGCAAGGTGGTCAAACTGAGCGGCATCGGCTGCTCATCGAAGACGCCGGCCTATTTTCTTAGCCAGTCATTTGGGTTCAATGCCGTGCACGGCAGAATGTCGGCGGTGGCCACCGGCGCGAACCTGGCGAATCACACGCTGCTGCCGATCGGCGTCTCCGGCGACGGCGACACCTCGGCGATCGGCTTGGGCAACTTCTGCCACATGATGCGGCGTAACGTGAACATCACCTACATCATCGAGAACAATGGCGTCTATGGCTTGACCAAGGGGCAATTCTCGGCAACCGCCGATGTCGGTTCGGTGATGAAGGGCGGCAAGGTTAACGACATCCCGGCCATCGATTTGGCGGAATTGGCGATCACGCTTGGCGCGACCTATATCGCCCGGAGCTTTTCCGGCGACCGCAAACAGCTCACGCCGCTGGTCCAAGGCGCGCTGGCGCACAGAGGCAGCGCGATTCTCGACGTGATCAGCCCCTGCGTGACCTTTAACAACCACGAAGGCTCGACCAAGAGCTTGAAATACGTCAAGGGGCATCTCGATCCGATCCACGACCTCGACTTCATTCCACCCTACGAAAATATCGAAGCAGACTATGACGAGGGCACGGATCATGAAGTGACCATGCACGACGGCTCACGCATCGTTCTGCACAAGCTCGGCAAAGGCTACGACCCGACCAACAAAGCCGCCGCGATCCAGGCAATTCACGCTTCCATCGCCGAAGGTAAATTCTTGACAGGACTGATTTATTACAATCCGAACCGCAAGGAGTTCGCCGAGGAGCTGAATCTTTGCGACATCCCGCTTTCGGAACTTGGGCAAGCGTATCTACAACCGCCGCTCGAAGCGCTCGAAAGAATTAACGCGGATATGATGAAGTAAATACCCCGGAGGCTTAAAGCAAAATGGGCTCGGTAGGAATCCTACCGGGCCTATTTTTTTGAACGGCTTGAACTTTTGAACGGAAGTTAAAGCCCCGGCGCCTGCTTCGCCGGCAAATCACTCCATGTGTCGATAATCTCATTCGATGACGCGACCAAGCCGAAGTGGCGCCGCATATTGTCCAGCGTGCCGAGATGCAACTTTGCCTCGTAGGCCGCTGAACAGTCGTCGATCATGGTCACGTAATAATCGTACATGTAAGCGTCGCGCGCCGTGGTTTCGACGCACACGTTGGTCGCGACGCCGCACACCAGCACGCTCTGGATATTACGCGCCTTGAGCACGGTGTTGAGATCGGTGTTGATGAACGCGCTGTAGCGATGTTTGATCACCACCCGCTCGGTGGGCAACGGCGCAATGCCTTCATAGAATTCCGCGCCCCAAGTCCCTTCACGGCAAGTACTAAGTCCGCCCTTCTGTGAGGTGCGGTAAATCCATGACGGCGTGTCGGTCCACTCACTGTGCGTCGTGCGAATGTATACGATCGTCAGGCCGATGCGCCGCCCCTCGTTAATCAACCGCAGCAGATTCGGCACCATCGCCAGCGCCGCACTGCAATCTTCACCGCGCTTACCGGCGCTGCCAGCGGGACTGACGAAATCATTTTGCACATCGACAACTACCAATGCAGCATTTTTTGGATCGCATCGCTCTTTTAGTGTTCGTAAAACATCCATGGCTTCTCCCTTTTCAAGGCCGAGGATGGAAGATCCAAGATGGCGATCCTCGATCCTCCATCTTCTTTCCTCGGTTTCAATCAATGGTCATGCTTCTTTTGCAAGCCGCCGTGGCCCATGGCCATGATGTCGGCGCGGCTGATTTTTTCTCCGGCCAATAGACGGGGCAATAACATGTCAAAGGCAGTGAACGAGTCATGGAGCACACAACCGGAAAGGCCCAAGACCGGAATATCTTCCAAGTATGCCATCACGAACATCGAGCCCGGCAGCACCGGAAACCCGTGCGACTCGATCTTAGCACCGCTTCTGCGAATGGCTTCCGGCGATTTATCGTCAGGATCCACCGACATCCCTCCACTAACCAGAATCATGTCGGCGCCGGCCAGCTTCGCTTCTTTGATGTGACCGGCTATTACTTCCGGATCATCGGGCGCAAGCTTTACCGATTCAACCTTAGATCCCATCTCGTCAACTTTTCGCGTGACCACCGGGCCGAACCCATCTTTGATCCGTCCAGAAAAAACCTCACTGCCGGTTACGATTAAATGAATGTTGCGTGACGGCATCGGCGCGATCGTAACGATCGGATGACCCTGGCATAGCGCCTCCGCTCTTTGAACCAACTCTTCTTTCACCACAACTGGAATCGTTCTCGTTCCCGCAACGACGGTGCCACTTTTGACGTAACGATCGCCCGGCAGCGTCGCCAACATCAGATCGCCCAAGGAATTGAAACTGCAGAGCAGATCGACGTCGACCTTGAGCAACCCGGAAATGGTTGCGACCAGATTGATGCGCCCTTCGCTCGGATCCGTCAATCTTAAATTCGCCCCAGCCGCGGCTGCGGCGAGTCGTCTTGCCGCGTCCTCTTCATGCAGCTCGTCCTGCTCTAAATTCATGACATAAATGTTGGCCTTGCCGACATCCAAAAGTTTCGAGACATCTTCGGGACGAATGATATGACCGCGGCGAAACGCCGGTCCCTTGTGTTTGCCCGGAACGATCTCGGTAATGTCGTGTGCCAGCGGTAATCCTACCGCTTTTTCAACAGGTATGACTTTGAGCATGGCTTAACTCTCCTGAAAAATTCTATATCGAATTCGCCGTGATTCTTCCACCTGCCTCTAGCTTTGTCCAGCCACGTTATGCTACTAGCCGAGGCCATGACTTTGACCGAACTCGTCCGCTATTTTCTCTACCTCGGCGCCTTCGGCTTCGGCGGTCCGGTGGCTTTGGTAGGATTCATGCAACGCGACTTGGTCGAGAAACGGGCGTGCATCTCCGAGGATACTTACAAGCTATCACTCGCGCTGGCGCAGATCATGCCTGGCCCACTGGCCGCGCAAGTGGCCATCGCCATCGGTTATTTCGAGGCTGGCGTGGCCGGCGCGACTTTGGGAGGGATCGCCTTCGTGTTGCCATCCTTTCTAATGGTAGTCGGCATTTCGTTGGTCTACATCGCCTACGGCGGACTTTGGTGGATGCAGGCGCTGTTCTACGCTATCGGCGCGACAGTAATCGCGATCATCGCCATCGCCGCCTACAAGCTCGCCCGCGGAACAAATAAACGCGATCCGCTGCTCTGGGGAATTTTCGTGGCGCTCACCGCGGTAACGCTGTGGGCCCAGGCCGAGCTGGCGGAGTTTTTTATTTTAGCCGGCTTGCTTGTTCTGCTGGTACGCGCGTGGCCGGGATTGAAACAGGGAATCCTGATGGCGCTCGGCGCCGTCGCTTTGGGTGTACTCATTTGGGCGCTGGAAGCTTGGCTGCGCCAAAGCGGCGCCGCGGCGAATTCCGGCAGCCTACTGGTGCAAATTCTTTTATTCTTCATCAAAGCCGGCGCGTTTGTCTTCGGCAGCGGCCTGGCGATCATTCCCTTCTTGCAGCAAGGTGTGGTCCAGCAATTCGGTTGGCTGAATGATCACCAGTTCCTCGACGCCGTGGCCGTAGCCATGATCACGCCGGGGCCGGTAGTCATCACGGTCGCCTTCATCGGCTTTCTCGTCGCTGGTTTAGGCGGGGCGATCATGGCTTCCGTCGGTATCTTCCTGCCGGTTTATATTTTCACCATCGTTCCCGCGCCCTGGTTCAAACGCCACCGCGATAACCCGCAGCTCAAGGCCTTCGTCGACGGCGCTACCGCGGCGGCTACTGGCGCCATCACCGGCGCGGTGTTGGTCTTGACCACGCGCGCGATCGTCGACTGGCCGACCGCGGCGATCGCGCTGCTTAGCTTTGCCGTCTTGTGGCGCTACAAAATAGCTGAGCCGATCATCGTCTCCATCGCCGGACTGATTGGCCTAGTGCTTTGGCCGATTTTCCACTGAGGTGCTTCAATGAAATGGGTGACAAGAAAACAAATCCGAGTTAACCGGGTAGCCACGGCATGGTTAATTCGTCGGTTCATCGATCCGCCGGCGGAATTTATTTTCGTCGAACCCGACGAAGTCGCCCAAGTGCAAAGGGAGCAAAGCGCGAAGGGCTTCGACGCACCAGGCGCGACTTATCCGCACAAGGACGCTCAGGGGCGCTGTTCCTTTGAAGCGCTGGTCGATGAATTTTGTGCCGCTGATCCGATTCTCCAACAAATCGCCTACATCGTGCGCGGCGCTGACTTTCCTGAAGCGATCGACTTAACCCAAGAATCGGCGGGATTGAAAGCGATCTCCCACGGCTTCCCGCTGGTGGCAAAAGATGACGCGGAGACCGTCAAAAAGGCATCCTTTCTCTACGATGCTCTATACGCCGCTCTTAACGCGGAACCACGACAGATCAAGCCATATGGCGCATGAGATCGAGATCGGCGCTTAGCCGTCGATCCTGCTAGTCGTTCTGACGATCATGGGCGCTCCGTTCCGACAAAAGCTCGGTGTTCAGCGGCAATTCCTTTGCGTTGGGTCCTTCCTTGGGCATCACCAGCACCTTGTCGATCCGTTTGCCATCCATATCGACGATCTCGAAACTCAAGCCGCGCCATTCGAACGACTCCGCCACCGACGGCACTCGTCCCATTTGAGTAAAAACAAAACCGCCGAGCGTTTGATAGGCGTCGCGCTTTTCACCTGGGATGGCGTCGACGTGAAAGATCTCTTTGAACTCATCGACGCTTAACATGCCATCGAGCAGCCATGAACCGTCGTGACGCCTGACCGCTTTTGGGTCGACGGGCTTTTCACCGATCGGGATATCGCCGGCGATCGCTTCGAGGATATCGTGGTGCGTCAGCAAACCCTCGATACCGCCATATTCGTCAACCACTAGAGCGATGTGCGTGTTCGACTTCTTGAACGATTCCAATAACTCCAAAGCGGAAATCGTTCGCGGCACAAACAGCGGCTCCTGCATTAATGTGTTGAGATCGATCGGCTTATTGGCGAGCGTGAGCGCCAGCATGTCCTTCGCTTGCACAATGCCCGTGACCTTGTCGAGACTGCCCGCCGCCACTGGAAAGCGCGAGCGGCCGCTTATACTGATTTTCGCGCGGATCTGATCCATGCTGTTTTCCAGGTCGAGCCAGGCGATCTGCGTCCGCGGCGTCATCAGTGACCTCGCGGTCTTGTCGCCCAGACGGAGCACCGCTTCAACCATGTCTTCCGCTTTCTCCTCGAAAACGCCTGCCTCAGTTCCCTGCTGCACCAGCGTGGTAATTTCTTCCTCCGTTACTGGCGGCTCCTGCGACTGCGCTTTGCCGAATAGGCGGCAGACGATGTCCGTTGAAATGCTCAGCAAGTGCACCATCGGTGCGGACATGCGCGCGAACAGACGTAGCGGCAGCGCGACCCAGGTCGCGATCGTTTCCGGATGGCGCATGGCGAGACGCTTCGGCACCAACTCGCCGATCACCAAGGAAAAAAAAGTAATGATCAGTACTACCAGACCGAGGCCGATTTGCTGGTGATAGCCGCCGACCAGTGGCAGCGACTGCAAATAATCCGCCATCCATTCCGCGACGCCGCGGCCGGCAAACACACCGGCAAGTATGCCAATCGAGGTGATGCCGATCTGCACCGAAGAGAGAAACCGATTGGGCGTTTGGGCCAGCTCCAACGCCACCTGGGCGCGTGAATTTCCTTTCTTAACCCAATCCTGCAACCGCGACTTACGCGCTGTGATCACGGCCATCTCCGACATGGCGAAAATGCCGTTGGCAAGAATCAACAAAGCAATGACTAGAATTTCAAATCCTATGGACATCCGTTTCGCTCCTTCAGCGGGCGAGTCGATACTAGCAGAGGTTTGATTGTATAGCCCGAAGGCGGGCGGAGGCAAGCGTGGCGACGCAAAGTTGTTTTTTGATCGACGCAACCGATCTATCGTTCTCTCTTTCCATGCGCGATCCATGCCAACTGTCTTGACAACAAACGGCGTTCCCTCTATATCGAAATTCGATAACGAAATGCAGAACAATACGAAGAGAGACGGTCAAGATCGACGCGACCAAGACCTCTATGGAGGCTTGGTCCGCCTTCATATTCTTCATCATGCCTCCAAACAACCCGTTTTCGGCTTCTGGTTTATCGAAGAGCTCGCGCGCCACGGATACAAGCTCAGCCCTGGCACGCTGTATCCCTTGCTTCATGGACTCGAACAGAAGGGCTATCTACGCTCAATTAAAGAACGGGAGGGAAAACGCTTGCGTCGGTTATATCAGGCCACTCCTCGAGGGCGAAAAGCATTGGCGGCCGCGCGACAAAAAGTCAGCGAGCTTTTTGGCGAGCTGCTGGAAGACAAATGAACTGAATCATTATGGCTGAACACGCCGAAGTTGCCGCAGCAGAAGTTCTGCCCGGTCCAAGCCAGGGTTCTTTTCTTGAAGTTCTCTGGGTCTCAACGCGATTGGGGCTTACGTCATTTGGCGGTCCCATCGCTCATCTCGGTTATTTCCACGAGGAGTATGTTAAACGGAGAAAGTGGATCGATGAACAAAGCTACGCCGACCTCGTCGCTCTCTGCCAGTTTTTACCAGGCCCGGCCAGCAGTCAGGTCAGCATCGCGATTGGCATTGCTCGCGCGCGTCTAGTGGGCGGCATCGCGGCATGGATCGGTTTCACAATTCCATCAGCCCTCGCGCTCATCGCCTTCGCGTTCGGCATCGGCGCGTTTGCGAATGCTGCTGATGCGGGATGGCTGCATGGGTTGAAAATCGTCGCCGTTGCTGTCGTAGCCCAAGCGGTCTGGGGGATGGCCCGCTCGCTTTGTCCCGATCGCGAGCGAGCAACCATCGCTATTCTCGCTTCACTGGTCACCTTGGCATGGCAAAGTGCGGTGGGTCAGCTCGCATCCATTGTCCTTGCCGGTGTTGTCGGGTTGATCATTTTTCCTGGCGCGGTCTCTTCTTCGGTCTCCCACATGCGTTTTCCAGTTGGCAAAAAGACTGGAGTCGCCGCGTGGATCATTTTCCTTTTGCTGCTTTTCGGGCTACCGCTGCTCAGGCAATTAGCGCCGAGCCATACGCTTGAGATCTTCGACAGTTTTTTCCGCGTCGGCTCGCTAGTTTTCGGCGGCGGCCATGTTGTCCTGCCGCTGCTTCAAACCGAAGTGGTCGGACCGGGTTGGGTCACCAACGAGCAGTTCGTCGCGGGTTATGGCGCTACCCAGGCGGTGCCTGGGCCATTGTTTACGTTTTCCGCTTACCTTGGCGCGGTGATGGGCCCTGAACCCCACGGGTGGGCAGGAGCATTTCTCTCGCTCGTCGCGATATTCCTTCCGTCATTTCTGCTGGTGGTCGGCGCTCTCCCTTTCTGGGATCTTCTTCGCGCAGTGCCGGTTTGCCAATCCGCTTTGAAAGGCATCAACGCAGCTGTGGTCGGCTTGCTGCTGACCGCACTGTACAAACCTGTGTGGACCAGCGCGATCCACGCGCCCGCCGACTTTGGCCTTGGACTCGTTGCTTTCGGTCTCTTGATGTTCTGGAAATTTCCTCCTTGGCTGGTGGTTGTCCTGACGGCTCTTGGAGGAGAAATGATTGCTCGCGTTTAGACAAGCCGGAGTGCTATCCGGTGTGCATTGAAAGGAGAAAACCATGTCTGTGATCCCGGTAGATCAACGAGGTTACACAAATCCCCAACTGCTCGCGGAAACAGACTGGCTGGCGGAACATTTGGATAACCCCAATGTCCGCATCGTCGACGCGCGCCCGCTACAGCAATATGGCGTAGGCCATATTGCTGTAGCGGTGAACCTGCCCGGCACGAACGGAATTCCAAGGACCGCAGACGGCGAGATGGCGAGTCCTGAAGAATTTAGTTTAGTCGCAGGCAAGCTCGGCATTGACAACGGCGGTACAATCATCGTCTATGACATCCCAAACCAGCACATGGGGCTGGTCGCCTGGGCGTTTCTCTACTACGGACATCAGGACGTGCGTCTGCTTGACGGCGGCTTTGAGAAATGGACGCGCGAGGGGCGCCCGGTATCTTTACAGTCAGAAAAATATCCCGAGGCTGTTTTCAATGCGAAACTAGTCGACGCAATCTATTGTTCGCTCAGCCATGCCAAGGCTTCGCATGCCCGTCCACAATCGGTTTTCTGGGACACGCGTAGTCTGGCTGAATTTTACGGCGCTGGCGAAGGGCACGGAAAGCCTCCACCCAGGCCGGGACATATTCAGGGCGCAGTGCATTTGGATTGGCTCGATCTCATTGACCCGAAAGCAAAGACGTTCAAACCCGCAGCGGAGTTGCATGCGCTTCTGGAGTCAAAAGGAATTACACCGGAACGGGAAGTGAACACCTACTGCGGCGGCGGTCGGCGCGGATCCATCGGCACCCTCGTGTTAAAGATACTGGGATACGACAACGCGAGAAGTTACGCCGCCGGCTTCAGCCAGTGGTCGAGGCAACCGGACACATCGGTGGAACGCTGATATTCGGTGCGATGCCGTGAGTACCATTTCGAAAGATTAGTCATCGTTAAAATCAGAACCGTCGAAAACAAATAAACGGAGCATTTCACGTACGGGGTATTAACCCCGCACGCGACCAAAGGGGATGCTCGCCCCCTTTGGATTCCCCATTTAATTGGTGCCCGCAGCAAGCTGCGGGGAATTATTAGATTCAAAAATATTAGGGAGAAAATTTATGAATGAAGAAAGTTTAGTCAAAGATCTTAGCTTTCGTGTGCACCACACAATGCTGCCGGTGGCTGATCTCGACCGATCCGTCGCCTTCTACACACGTCTGCTTGGTATGAAGGTGAAGGAGCGGCAGGCGAGTGAAGCTCGGAAGGTGGAAGTCGGTTTGGTCGGCTATGGTGACGAAGCGAGCGCGCCGTTCCTCGAATTGATTCAAGACACTAGTGAGCGAGCGCCAACTCGGGTGACGCCGGCAAATATTCACATTGGCGTCGACACGAGCGATCTTCGCAAGCTTTGCGCAGTTTTGGAGAAGGAGGGGGTCGCGTTCATGCGCCCGCTCAAGCAGAGGTCCGACGGCATGGGCTTGAGCGCCTGGATCCGCGACCCGGACGGCCACGAGCTCGAACTCGCCGAACGGCGCCCGCGCACGTGATTGACCGGCCGGGGTAACCGCTTCGGTCACAATTGGCGCAGTCGTAACTACCTTTGGAATAGCAGCTGATCGGCAACGGGCTAAGGAACTGACCGGCTCATTCAGTTTACTTCCTCCGGCGGCTTCACATGACGGAACACAGCTAAGATCCACAAATCGTAAATAATCTTGATTCCGCCGGCGAGCAAAAACGGCAATCCTAATGCCGGCGCAGCGAGAATCGCTCCGGTAAATAGTGGCGCGATTGCTGCGCCGGCGTTGCGCACGACCGAGAGCACGCCGGCCGCCGCTGCGCGTTCGTCGGCATCGACGACTGCCATCGTGTAAGACTGGCGCGTCGGCACGTCCATTTGCGAAAGCAGGTGGCGCAACAGCAGTACGGCGACGGCCCATTCGACGTTTGGCATCAGCGGCACAAAGAGCAACAGAATATTCGATGGCAGGTGAGTGAACACCATGGTGTTGAGCAGGCCGATGCGCCGCGCGATCGCCGGCGCGGCGAGGAAGGAGAGAGCGGCGAGAATGTTTGTGCCAAAGAAAATCCCGCCAAGTGTGTTCAGATCAGTTTGGTAACTGAGAAAAAACCAATAGGCAACGATGCTCTGCACGATGAACGCGCCGGCAAAAGCGTCGAGGGCGAAGAGGCCGGCGAGCTTGGCAACGATAGCGCGGGATTTGTGCAAGCCGACCTTGCGTGTCGTCGACTCAGTTTTCTTTTTGGCTTCGACCTGCGGCGACAACAGCGCGAACAAGAGCGCGAGGAGAATTGCCGAAACGACGTAACCCCAGATCAAGAATCGGTAACCGGCGATTGCCGTCAATGAGAAGAAGGATGGAAGGCTTACCGCCAGCGCGCCGAGCGCGCCGGCGAAAGAGCCAACCAGATTGTAGGCGGAAAAGACCGCGGTGCGGTGGCGATCGTGCGTGGTCTGCGGCAGGATCGCTTGCTCGAGGGAAAGAAACGGCCCAACTTCTTTTCCCGACGGGCTGATGGTGCCGAAGATTGCCGCCATGGCGAGCAGGATCGGATTATCGCTGACGGCAAACACGCAGCCGGCCGCCGCCATCATGAGCGCGCCGGCGATCAGCAGCAATTTTCTACCGAAGCCGTCGGCGATAGCGGTGATGAGAATCGTCATCAGCGCGCCGCCGGCCAACGCCGCGGTGAAAATCCAACCGATCGACGTGGCACTCACACCGACGGCGTCAAGATAAAGTCCGAGGATAACGGAAAGAAAACCGTAGGCCAGCGAGCGCACGCCGCAGCTGGCGAAGAGCAACCAGCCGTCGCGGGATAAATAGAAGCGCATCGGATCAGCGCGGCGACTCCGTTTACCACGAGCCGGCGCTGCCCAGGCGAATGTTATGCTTCGAGCCGGTGACCGGCGCGATTTTGTCTATGAGCGACATTCTTTTCTCCTCCGGATTCATCGTCCGCGTTTGTAACTATCGTAATCGGCGGTGCCGTGCAATAATTTTGCCGATCGGGTTAGCGCCAGTCCAACTCATTCGTCTAAAGGAAACGGATAAACTGCCTGAAGGTAGAGGTTAGTTAAATGATGACGAACCTAAACACATTTACTTTGCTTTTTGCGCTCATGCTCATCACGCTCGCCGCCTGCGCCAGTCAAACCGTCAAGTTCATCCACCTACAATCCGGCGCTACCGCTGAATGTAGTGCCAGCGGCTTTGGCATCGGCGCGAGTTTTAGCGAAGGTTTTGTCAGCGGCTGCGGCCGCCCCTACGAAGAACGCGGCTACGTGAGACTGGACCAACTCACGCCGGAGCAGCGGGCGGCTCTTGAGCAGCGCGGGTTGATGCCGAAGAATTAACTGACGAGAAAAACAATAGGCGGGTTTCAAACCCGCTCATCTCGTGAGCTGCCCGTTAGCAAGCGTTAGCCGCCAAGGGAGATCATCTCGATTTTCTTGTGACTCTTGGGATCGTAGTTCGACGAGTTAAGCGCTTCCAAACGTTCCGCCGAGTAACGGTCGGTGCGCTGGCGCCAGATATTGGCGATGAAGTCGGCAAGCTCCGCGTCGGAAGCGCCGCCGCGCATCTGAGCTTTCACGTCATGACCGATATTGGAAAATAAACAGGTGACGATCTTGCCGTCAGCGGTGACGCGCGCGCGCGTGCAACTGGAGCAAAACGGCTCGGTCACCGACGCGATTACGCCGATGTCACCCTGACCGTCGACAAATTCGTAATCCACCGACGGCGCGCTGCCCTGGTCCCGACCGATTTCTCTGAGCGCATAGCGCGCGTGAATGGTTTCAATGATCGTTTTTTTCGAGACCAGTTTAGCCGACGTCCAATTGTTCGAGTTGCCGACGTCCATGTACTCGATGAAGCGCATGGCGAAACCGTTGGCGCGGCAGAACTCGACGAGCGGCAGAATATCGTCCTCGTTGACGCCGCGCTCCACTACCGCGTTCAACTTGATCGGCGCCAGCCCGGCCGCTTTGGCGGCGAAGATCCCTTCGAGCACTTTCTTGAGATCGCCGCGCTTGGTCATGCGCTTGAACTTCTCCTCATCCAAAGTATCGATGCTCACATTGACCCGCCTCAAGCCCGCCTGTTTGAGCGCGTGAATCCGCTCGGCGAGCAACGCGCCATTGGTGGTGAGACACAGGTCTTTGAGCCCGTTGAGCGGCGCCAATTTCTCGATCAAAAGATGCAAGTCATGGCGCACCAGCGGCTCGCCGCCGGTCAGGCGAATTTTTTCCACGCCGAACTGGACGAACAGTCGCGCCAACCGGGCGATCTCTTCGAAGGTCAAAATCTCCTTCTTATTGATCCAAGCGTACTCATCCAGCGGCATGCAGTAGCTGCAGCGGAAGTTACACCGGTCGGTCACCGAGATGCGCAAATCTTTGACCGGCCGTTTGAGTGTGTCGACTAACATCGCTTTTACTATGCAACAAAGGGGTAGGGCGTTCAAGCCAGTGGTTTTGGACCGTAAAAAACCAAACTTTGCCAGACCTTGCCGATCTGTTATCCTATTGGGGAATGAGTCTGCGCCAGCAACAAGTCGCGGTCTTCTGCGGCACGGTGGTGATTATTTTCGGCCTACTCGGCGCCGGCATCTGGTTGATCGCCCAGCGCTTGACCACCGAAGCGACGCTGCAAACCGCGTTGTTGATGGCACGGCAAGTCGAAATCGCTCTCGCCGATAGTCTGCGTGAGCGTTCCATCGTCATTCAGCGCCAGCCCGGTCAAAGCAATTCTGGTTCGTTTTGGGACTTTCTTGGCAACGTGTTTCAGCGCCGGCGTGCCGAGCGGCCGGCTGGCACCACTCGCGTCACGCCTTCCCGCGAACACGAAGTCAAAGGGCTGATGCAGGCGTTCGTCGACCGGAGCGCCAGCATCGAAGCAATGTGGGTCGTCAATGCAGAGGGCCGTTTGCTTTACACTTCCGTAGAAGGCGAGCGAGACAAGACGCCGATCAGTGAGAAAATCCTGGACAAGCTCCAGCGGGGCGAGACGGTTATCGATCCCAAACAGCAAGGCAAAACTACCGCCTACGATATCTGGGTGCCGTTGCAGATGCCCAAAGGTGTGCGCAGCCCCGGCGGCTTGCGTCTATGGGTAAATCCCGCTGACTGGACTGGGCTGCTATCGGGACTTTGGAGTCAACTCACTTTGCTGTTCGTACTGGGCGGCGGCGTGGCGTTGATCGCCGCGTTGCTCACCACCGCGCTCTACACCCGCCGCTTTCGTTTGATCAGCGAGACGCTGCGCCAAGCCGAAGCGGGAACCTACGCGGCCCGACCCGAGTACGCCAGCCGTGACGAAGTCGGCGCCAGCTTGGATTTGATCGACCGTTTGGTCATGAAGCAGCGCAAAAACGTCGGCGCGCCGGCGCCGGTGCAAAGATTGGCGATCGCCGCGCGCACCCTCGCCCATGAAGTAAAGACGCCGCTCAACGCGCTGGCGATTCATTTGGAAGTTCTGCGCAACAAAGTCGGCGCTGACGATGGGTCGGATGACAAGCAATCGCAGCGCTCGATTGCCGCCCTCGATTCGAGCATCCGCCAGGTCGACCGTTTGGTGCGCGATTTCACCGACTATTCCGCGCCGGTAACCATGGACCGGAAAACCATCGACGTGGCCGAAGTCCTGCACACGAGCTTGGAAGCGGTGGGTTCGGCGTGCACGGCGAAGAAGATCAATCTCACCAAAGAGCTCGTGCCCGGTCCATGGCAACTGCAAGGCGACGCCACCCGGTTGCGCCAAACGTTCGATAACTTGTTGCGCAACGCCATGGAAGCTCAGCCCAATGGCGGCGAAATTCACGTGAAGGCGAATGCGACGGGCAATCAGTTGACCGTCGACATCAGCGACGCCGGGCCTGGCGTGCCGCCGGAGCGCCGCGCGGAAATGTTCGAGTTCGGCAAGACCACGAAAATTGACGGCAGCGGCATCGGTCTGCCGCTCAGTCAACTGATCGTCGAGTCCCACGGCGGTTCGTTGGTTTACCATGACCGTAACGGCAGCGGCGGCGCGACCTTCCGTCTGACCTTGCCGACGGAGGCGGCTTTTTAAATGGCTCGCCCCCGCCCAACCGTCCTGGTTGTCGACGACGACGCGGCGACGCGTCAAGGCCTCGCCGTCTTGCTCGATAGCTGGGGCTTCCAGGCTACCGAGGCCGCCGATGGCAAGGCCGCGCTGGCGGTCTGCGACCAGGAGCTGCCCCATGCCATTGTCACCGACCTGATGATGCCGCAATTGAATGGCCTGGAATTTATCGCTGCCCTCGGCGCCAGAGTTCAGCAGATCGCTGTCATTTTCGTCACCGGCCAAGCTACCGTCGATACCGCCGTGCAGGCGATCAAGCTCGGCGCCTATGATTATTTGCCGAAACCGTTAGAGCCGCAGCGTTTGCGCGAAGTGTTGGACAAGGCGCTCAAGCAAGTCTCCCTCGCCCGTGACGCCGGCGCGCTGCGTCAACGGCTCGAATCGCCGCTCGGCTCCTACGGTTCGTTAATCGGCAAGTCGGCGCCCATGCGCAAGCTCTATCAGCAGATCGGCCAGATTGCCGCCACCAACGCGGCGGTTCTGATCAGCGGCGATAGCGGTACCGGCAAGGAGTTGGTCGCCCAGACGCTGCACGATTTGTCATCGCGTCGCGAGGGCAACTTCCTCGCGCTCAACTGCGCGGCGATTTCGCCGACGCTAATGGAAAGCGAGCTGTTCGGTCACGAGAAGGGCGCCTTCACCAGCGCCGTCGAGCGCCATCTCGGTTGCTTCGAGCAGGCCGACGGCGGTACGCTGTTTCTCGATGAGATCACCGAAATGGCGCTCGACGTACAGCCAAAGTTCTTGCGCGTGCTGGAAGAAGGCCAGGTACGCCGCATCGGCGGCAATAAGCAGATCGCCGTCTCCGTCCGAGTCGTCGCCGCGACCAACCGCCAACCGTTGGCGGCGGTCAAAGAGGGCAAGCTGCGCCAGGATCTCTATTACCGATTGAATGTATTTCATCTTGAGTTGCCGCCGCTGCGCGAGCGCGGCGAGGATATTGCGCTGCTCGCCGGCTACTTTCTTGAATCCTTCGCGGCGAAATATCAGAGGACCAAATTACCTTGGGCTGCGGATTTTGCTCCGGCTTTACAAGCGCATCACTGGCCTGGCAACGTGCGCGAACTGCGTAACGCCATGGAGCGGCTCACGGTCTTGGCCGACGGTCAAAATCTAGGTGCCACCGACTTCAAGCAGTTTTGCCTCTCGACTTTGGTCGAAGAAGCTTCCGACCTCGCGCCCATGTCGCTCGCGGAAGCGGAACGCCAGGCGATCGAGCGCGCGCTTGGCGCCACAGCGGGCAACAAGACTCAAGCCGCTCAATTGCTCGGCATCACCCCGAAAACGCTCAACGCCAAGCTCGCGCTTTACTCGAAAGAGTAAATTTTTCCACGCCGTTACATTTCTTCCCGTTTCCCACATCGCCAAAGTATCTAACCCGTTGATTATCGGCAATTTCAACCTTGGCACAAGCATTGCCTTAAGGAACCCAGGAAGGACTCGGGGCATTACTTGACCAAAGCGGATGCTCGCCCCCTTTGGAAACCGCATTTAGTTGTTCCCGCCTCAAGAGGCGGCGTTAACATAGAATGAAGCACTTCGGCAAAATCTGCTTGGCAGTTCAAGTCGCGATGTTGATCGCTTCGGTAATCAATGGCGATGCTTTCGGCAAAGAGCGCAGCCGCCGGCTAGACGCGCCCTCCCGCGCCGAGCGCGAGATGGAGCGGCTCCGGGCTGTCATGCTGCCACTTCTGCGCGCCACCAATCATCCGCTGCCTTTGGACCAAATGCGCGTGACCATCGTCGACGAGTCGGCGATCAACGCCGGCAGCGCCGGCAACGGTCAATTTTATGTAACCGCCGGGCTGATGCGTCAAGCCAACGACGATCAGCTGCGCGGCGTGCTCGCCCATGAAATTGCCCATGAAGATCTCGGCCATCCGATGAAGGCTCAAGTGCTCGGCACCGGTTTGGGACTGGGCGCCGCGTTGTTGGAACAAATCATGCCGGGCAGCGGCGCAGTGGCGCCCATCGCCGGCACGCTGATCACCGGTCATTACACGCGACCGATGGAGCTTGCCGCCGATCGCCATGCGGTTAAGTTATTGCAGCGCGCCGGATACTCCAAAGCCACGATGATTAATTCGCTCGCCTGGCTAATGCGCCGGAATGGCGATAGCGGCGGTGGCATCTTCGCCACCCATCCGGCGACTTCCGAACGCATCCAAGCGTTACAAACCTTACGTTAGTTGTCCAATTCGCGTCGGCGGATACATTTCCAATCAGTCTGATTCCTAGGCTTTTTTAGCCCGGATTCTGCATTTGCAAAGTAGCCGGTGGCGAGCGGGGCGCGTGCTGGGAGTAGTGAAGACACCCAACACTGCGGTGACAAAGTCAGTTTATCAACCTCCATCGATGATCTTTGTCTGCTCAGGGGCACGGGTCCTTTGTCTTCACTAGGAAAGCTTCGCGCCTCGCTCGCAAATATATTTTCAACTGCGCAATCAGGGTTAAATCCGTAATTTCTCCCTGAACGACGACATTTTTACCCGCCAACGATTCGGAGCGAGTTTTCTAAGGGGTTAAAATCTCATGGTTTACGGCTGGCACTCCGGTTGCTCTAGAGCTTGTTCGAGGTATCCGAACTATGAAACTGCAAAAAACCAAAGAGAATAAATCCATGAAATCACCCAACCTCGCCGCGATCATCGCGATCGTCGCTGAGATGGCCCGCTGTCTCAATAAGAATATCGCCAAAGTTCACGTCACCCCGCTTGATTCGAAACTCACGGGCGATGGAACGGCCGATTGGGCGAGGCTGATTGCGCTAAATTCTCGATCCTAGCGAGGTCGGTGATGAAATCGTTTAAGGTCGCGGCCCTGTTTGTGCTCTTCAATTCGCTGCTCAGCATTGGCGCAACCGCAGGCGGCGCCGCACAGGCGAAGCACTCGCCGAGTCAGCGCGGCGGTCAGGCGGCTACGCACATGAACTCACGAGGCTCGGCGCACAGCAACCATCCATGGTCAGCCGATCCCGAGCGCGGCTGGGTACGCGGCGACGAAAACCATGGAGCGAACGATCAACGCTCGGCAATCAAGCGACAAAATAAAAACCGAACCCAACAGAACGATAGAGGGAAAAAGTCTTGAGGCAAGAAGTCAGAGGAGGGAGCTATGACGGGAAGTAAAAGCATTGCAAAGGGCACGGGGCTGGCGTTAATCGCCGCATCAGTTTTACTGGCGGGCTGTTCCGGTGGTCCAATCAGCACCCGGGAAAAAGGCGCAGGTATCGGCGCCCTGGGCGGCGCGGCAGCGGGCGGCCTCATCGGCTCGGCGGTGGGCCGCCCTGGAGTTGGCGCGGCGATCGGCGGCGCGTTAGGTTTAGGCGCCGGCGCGTTGGTCGGTGACCAGCTGCAAGGCCACGAGAACACCAACTACCAACAACAGCAGCAAATCAACCGCAATCAAGCTGAGCTCGATCGCCAGCGCCAAGACATTCAGCGTTTGCAGCGCCAGCAGACCGAATACTAAACTGCCCGCAGTGACTGCGACTGCGCAAAATTGCCGCATGAACGCGAAGCTCAGCAAAAAATTTCACTAAACCTTTTGCAGCGCTGTAATTTCTTTCCTACTGGCCTTGATTATCGGCGCAGTGAAAACGATCACTGCGCCGATGGTCCTGCGGAAACAGACTGCAATACCGATCGTCTCGCGGGTAAAGTTTAATTCATCAAGACCTACGCAACGCCGGTGGTTGAAGCGCAGCTCCGCGTAATCGTCCCGCGCGAAGCCTTTGCCTTTGATCAAGCGCGCCGAGCGGCAAGCTGCGCAATCGTTCCGTGATATCAAGGATTACGCCTTATTCACCTGCTAAGCAGAATGATGCTTATGATAACGACAGTGAACTCTTGGTGTTTTTTACCGTCTAATGTGTAGTGAGCAAAACCTACATCAAAAGTGCTGATTTCAACTAACGAATTTACGAACGGGTAATTAAAGCCGTATGGGTTTCCCTACAGAAGGAGTTTTTTAGAGTGACCATCACTGCTGTCAAATTCCTTTGATTTCCACACTTGTCAGTGCGATTTTTTGCTTTTGGCACAACGCTTGCTGATCAGATCCAGCGTGATGAAAACCACGATTAGGATAACCCGAGGAGTGGCTAACTCATCAGCGAACGAACAAGCTTTCCAGTTTCCACATTTCTAGCTTACCCTCGGGAATTCCGGGTCGCATTAATAGAGTAGCTTTGAACTGACGAAACAATTCGTCGGTATCCACATCGCTACGACCAACACAAACTAATGGGGGGCTCCATGAGTTTAAAATCTCATTTCATTCCCGTGGTGTTTTTGCTGGTCCTGTTTTCACTAAGCATGGGTTGCTCTGAACCTCTTAGCAAACGCGAGCAGAGTGGGCTTTTTGGCTTTGCCATGGGCCCAAGCACCGGCGCCATCATTGCAAGCACCGTCGGTCACGTGGCTGTAGGTGCGCTGATCGGCGGAACTATCGGTTAATCGGCGGCGCCCTGATCGGTGACCCATTGATGGGCCAGGACAGATGACAGGACAACCAACAACAAATAATTGACCGGAACCGAGACGAACTGAAATAGTTGAGACGAGAAAACGAACGCATGAGAGAACGGGTAGGCGAGCGATGAGAAAGCGCTGAGCAAGCGGCAGGGTTTGTTTATTTGTTAACCAATCGACGGCAGCGTGAAGTGCGTCGAAACCGTTAGCGGTCGCAATCATTGCAAGGAGTCTGACTATGGAGCGCGCAGAAATATTGGAGACTACATTGGGAGATCTGATTGTGGCGATAACCGAAGAAGTCAGTAAGCATGCGCGTGGCGCGCGGGAGACTTACACGCTAGTCGCTTACATCCTTTCGGATCTCTTGAACAACATTCGCCCCGAGCCCGAAAGGTGGCAGTAGAAATAAGATTGGCGCGCTCGCTGTCCGTAAGAAAGGAAGTCTGTGAAATTTCAAAAATCGCCAATTACCTGGGGCACACCAGAGAACGGAATCCCGGCGGGTTGGAAGCGCGAGCTGTCTGAATGGTTGCTCGTGGTGACTACGATGGGCATAGCCCTATGGGTTTTCCTTACGCTCGTCCGGTTAGTATCGGATATCGTAATTTGGCTTCGCCAATTGATCAACTGAGCTAATGAATACTCATTCCTCAAGGAGAAAAGTAATGAAGTATCCTACATCGAAGTTCTTAAGTTTAGCTGTCTTGTTCTATATTTACTGCACCCCCTCTCAATTGTTGGCGGGGCTGCCAACAGACCACGTGCGCCAAACTGCCGACAAAGTGTTGTTGATTCTTCAGGACCCCCGTCTCAAATCGACTGACATGCGGGAAGAGCGTAATAATCAATTACGCCAAGTCATCTCCTCAAGGTTTGATTTTCAGGCGATGGCCCAACGCTCATTGGGCCCACATTGGCAACGCCGCGGGGCTGAGGAGCGGCACGACTTCGTGCAGCTGTTTACCGACCTTTTGGAAAGAACCTACGCCGATCAGATCGCGGCCTACGACGGCGAGAGAATAGTCTACGGTCGCGAGACCCAAGACAAGGACTTCGCCGAAGTCGACACCAAGATAATTACGAATAAAGGACAGGAGTTCTCGGTGAATTACAAACTGCGGTCGGACGAGCGGGATTGGAAGGTCTATGACGTCGTGATCGAAAACATCAGCCTGGTTAACAACTATCGCTCACAATTCCATCGAGTGCTTGCCAACTCTTCCTTCGACAATCTCCTGCACAGGATGCGCGAAAAACAGTTCGCTGCGCCGCAGATGAAAGCAAAAAAATAACCCGTCGAACAAAACTTCGCTGCTTGGACGAGGGACATGGCGTTGGAATCGATATCATCCTTTACACAAGGAGAATCCTGATGCGGAAACAATCGGCATTTAATCTCGCTTTGGGATATTTCGTGGGCTTTGTCCTTTTGTGTGCTGGACCAGCAGCGTCCGCTGACGATTCAAGACCGCATCATCCTGGCGCGGCGCAAATCATGGTGAGCGACAGTGACCTTCGAGCTTTCGCCAAGGTCTATGTGGACTATCACAACATATGGCAAACTTACGAACCGCGGATCAGTAAAGCTGAGCATCCGAGAGAAAAAGACAAGATTCAAAAAGAGGGTAACGTCAAGGTCAAGCAAGCCCTGGAAAAACAAGGACTCACGGCGCAGTCATACAACCCGCTTTTCACCGCGGTGAACCGTAACGCGACGCTGCGCTAGAAAGCGCTAAAATTCATCGACCAAGAACGGACTTAATCATAGGCAGATATCGTCTCGGAAGGAGCCACCGGCGGCGGTCTAGGACTAGGCACTGGCGCTCCTATCGGCGATAAAGATGATATCGCTTATCTGTGACCGAGATGTCCACTCATAGGACGGCATTTATGGCAAACGAATCTCATGGCACGCAAAGAATCATCGTAGTATCTAATCGTCTGCCGTTTTCTATCGAACAAACAAACGGGCGGACTGAATTTAAGGGCAGTCCGGGCGGCGTTGCCACGGGATTGAAATCGCTGCTAGATTCGATGTCCGGCGCTTTGCCATTCGAACCTGATTATCTGTGGGTGGGTTGGCCGGGTGCCACGGTCAGTGACGAACACAGAGAACAACTCCGATCGAGAGCCCGTTTGGAATTTCGTTCACACCCCGTGTTCCTTTCCGAGCAAGACTTCGAAAACTTCTACCAGGGTTTCTGCAACAAAACGATCTGGCCGCTTTTCCATTACTTCCCCTCCAACGCCGAATACGATGAGAGTTATTGGCGGCAGTATCAGAAGGTCAACAAAGTCTTTTCTGATACCTTGCTGGCGATTATTCGGCAAGACGATTTGGTGTGGATTCACGACTACCATCTCATGCTGCTGCCGGATCTTTTGCGAAAAGCGGCGCCCAAAATCCGCATTGGCTTCTTTCTGCACATTCCGTTTCCCCAATTTGAAATCTTTCGGCTTCTGCCGGCGCTCTGGCGGCGCGAAATCTTAGACGGATTGCTTGGTGCCGATCTCGTCGGTTTTCACACCCACGATTATGCCAGTATTTCCTCGGCTGTGTTCAGCGAATTTTGGGTTACAAGCAGAAATTCGCCGATGTGATGCTCGACCGCCGCACGGTAAAAGTCGCCGCTTATCCCATGGGCATAGATTTTCACAAATTCCATGAGGCCGCGAGGTCAGCGGAAGTTCTAAAGGAAATAGCCAAGTTCAAAGAGCCTTTGGGCGACACCAAAATCATTCTCTCCGTTGACCGGCAGGATTATTCGAAGGGGATCATCCATCGCTTGCAGGGGTTCGAGACTCTACTCGAAAAACATCCGCACTGGCGTGGCAAGGTGACTTTTCTAATGCTCGTCGTACCGTCCCGAATCGGCATACAAGATTATGAGGGAACCAAGAACCATCTCGAAGAACTCGTCGGCAGGATCAATGGTAAATTCGGCGCGATCAACTGGTCGCCGATCGTCTATCAATATCGATCCGTGCCCTTCGAAACCCTGGTAGCATTTTACGCTATGGGCGATGTCGCCCTGGTGACTCCGTTGCGCGATGGCATGAATCTGGTGGCAAAGGAATACATCGCCTGCAGGACCGATAAAACCGGCGTGTTAATTCTCAGCGAAATGGCTGGCTCGGCGAAAGAGCTAACCGATGCGATTATGATCAACCCGAACCACCGCGAAGAAATTGCTGAAGCATTGGAACAAGCGCTGGCAATGCCGCGCCATGAACAGATTGAACGGAATCGCTTTATGCAAACCAAACTGCGTCGGCATACCGTTGGCCGTTGGGCAACGACGTTTTTGGAAGAAATTGTCGCTACGGAGCCGAGCCTAGAGGGAGCGTACGCAAAGCCTTTAGATCCAGCTTCACAGACGGGATTGATTCAGCACTATGATCGCAGCCTGAATCGATTGTTGATGTTGGACTATGATGGAACGCTGGTGCCGTTTGCAAGCCATCCTCAATTGGCAAAACCGAGCCGCCAGCTGTTGAATTGCTTGCATCGGCTCGGAGCTAATCCGAGAAACGAGTTGGTCCTGCTCAGCGGCCGAGACAAAGCCACTCTCGAAAACTGGTTTGGTGCGCTCCCCATCGGGTTGGCGGCGGAACATGGAGCGTGGATCAAAGAGCACCAACAATCTTGGCAAATCATCAAACCGCTTCGCGCCGATTGGAAAACAACACTATTCCCGATACTGCAAAGTTACACCGATCCAGTCCCGGGATCGTGGATCGAAGAGAAGGAGTTTTCCGTGGTTTGGCATTATCGCGGGGTCGATGAGGAACGAGGAATGCTGGCGGCGCGAGAATTGGCCGATGATTTGATCGCGTTAACGGCCAATATCGACGTGCAGGTTCTCCAGGGTGACAAGACCGTTGAAGTGAGAAATGCTGGAGTGCACAAAGGGCTGGCGAGTCAGATATGGCTGTTAAAACACCCTTGCGATTTTATTTTAGCGATCGGCGATGACTTGACCGATGAAGATATATTCACCGTGCTCCCCGGCAGGGCCTATTCTATCCGCGTTGGGAACCGCCCAACGCACGCGCGTTTCCATTTGCGCGGTCCTGATGACGTGTTGCAGCTCATCGAGACTCTAAGCGCTGGTGAGTACGTTGAAAAGTTTTCTGCTCGCACTTCGACTTGGCCGTTGCACGACTCGCGCCCATGAGCGCTGAAGCGATCGACGACGGAGGACCGAATGACGAATCTGTAACTTTCCACCGAAGCATGGCTCGATAAATAATCGCTGAAACGTTTTCTCAACAGTGTGACACAAGCAGGATTCCACGTTCTCCTCGTGGCCCTGAGCGCTGGAATTGCCTTGTCCTTGCCCTGTGTGATGAGCTGCATCGGCAAGAATTTATCGGCCTATGGGTCGATCATCGAGAAGCAGACCGCCTAGCGTCAGAATCTCGGCGATTTCTACACCTCTTTTTACCATTATTTTCCAGCGCGCTGGGAGAATCCGGCGATTGCGGAGTATAATCTGAAAACTCACGAGATCATTTACCGTGAGGCAAGCCGAAAAGAAATTTCGCGGGAGAAAACGGACACACTGTACCGACCCTCCAACGGTAGACAAACACCAGGGGAAGAGCTCTTTTTGCACGCGTCGATTGCTCCGTCCTGACACGATTATTCGGTGTTCCCTGCCCAACGCTTCAAATTGATCGCGGACCGTAATTGAGTCACAGTCGAGACTGCGTCGGTTGACAGAGTCCATTTAGAGCGACTATTCTCCATTTCGTTGAGCGATTTTTATTCTTAATCGGGAGGGGGATCAGTCATGAGCACTATCGATGCCGACGGTCATATTGTCGAAAAAGATGTCGATATCAGAAAATATTTGCCCGAACCCTATTCCAAGCGCGGCGGGCCGCTGCTGCCATCGGACGGTTTGGACACCGGCATGGGCGGGCGGGTCGGCGGCATGGAAGGCAATGACATACCCACCCGGCTCAAAGACATGGACAAGGAAGGCATCGACGTGTCGGTGCTGTTTCCCACCAGTAGCTTCGCCGTCGCCGGTTTCATGGAACGCAGCTACGCGGTCGCCTACGCGCGCGCGTACAATGATTTTATATCTGATGTTTGTAAAGCGAGTCCGCGCTTGAAAGGCGTCGCCTTGCTACCGATGCAAGACCCAGCCGCCGCAGTCGAGGAAGCCAACCGCGCCGTGGCGAAGCTTGGCCTAGCGGCCATCGCCGTTGCGACCCAAGGTATGAAAGATCACCTCGGTTCGCAAATTTATTGGCCGCTCTACGAGGAGTTGCAGCGCCTGAATACACCGCTCTGCGTGCACAACCGGCGCGAGGGGCCCGCGGGCGAAAAACGCTTCGATAGTTTCATCTTCATGCACACCATCGGCCGGCCGGTGGAAACCTTCATTCAGTTCGCCGGTTTGATGTACGGAGGCATCGCGGAGCGTTTCCCCACGCTAAGAATTTCCTTTCTCGAATGTGGCGTCGGCTGGGTGCCCTACTGGATTGAACGGATGGATGAAGAATGGGAGAAGCGCGGCAAAGTGGAAGCGCCGCACTGCAAATACAAGCCCAGCGAATATATCAGTCACGGCAACTGGTTCTTCGCCATGGAACCGGAGGAAGAAACCTTGCCCTATGTGATCGAACGCATCGGCGATGACAAAATTGTCTTCGCCTCCGACTATCCGCACTGGGACGGCATGTTTCCCTATGTCACCGCCACCATCCGCGGCCGCAAAGACATCTCCGAGCAAGCCAAGAGTCGTGTCTTAGGAGATAACGCTAAGCGCTTTTACGGATGGCAGTAGGATGAAAAGCCGGCTTGGACTTATTCTATCATTCGCACTGATCACATTCTCACTGGCGACGAATCGCGGAAACGCCGCTGAATCGGTCAACCTGCGCAAAGTGCGCATGGCGTTTACGTCCTTATCCGCGGTGATGATGCCGCCTTGGCTAGCGCGTGAGACCGGGATTTTTGCGAAGCACGGTTTGGACGTTGAGGTCATCGCCACGCCCACCGGCGTCGAGGGCATGAACGCGCTGATCGCTGGGGAAGTACAGTTCCTGCAGATTTCCGGCGGCACCAGCGCCAGCGCGGCCCTGGGCGGCGCCGATGTCATAGTCGTCGGCACCACCCTCGACGCGCTAGTGCAGCAGTTGATCGCCCGCCCAGAAATTGAGAAGTCCGAGCAGTTGAAAGGCAAGTCGGTCGGCATCACTCGCTTCGGCACCTCGATCGATGTCGGCGCGCGTTTGGCGCTCAAGCATTTCGGTTTGGTGCCGGAAAAAGAAGTTGCCATCGTCCAAGTCGGCGGCATGGAGTCCATGGTCACGGCATTGCAGACCAATCGCATTCAAGCCGGCATTCTTTCCTATCCGGCGATCACCCAAGCAAAAAAACTTGGCCACCATATGCTGCTCGATGTCGCCTCGTTGGGAATCCCTTACGCGTTCACCGGCATGACGACCCGCGGCCGCGTGATCAAGGAAGACCCCGATCTCGTGCGCCGCTACATGATGGCGCAAACCGAAGCGATCGCCCGCGCCAAGCGCGATAAGAATCTCGCCCTCAAAGTCATGGGCAAATATCTGCGCACGGCCAATCCCAACGCGCTTGGCGAGTCCTATGATATCGACGTGCAAAAATACATGTTGCGTGTGCCGTTGACCACGGTCGAAGCGATGAAATCGGTGCTCGACGATCTCGCCGGACGAATTTCCAAAGCCAAGGACGCCGACCCGAAAAGATTTTACGACGACTCTTTTGTCCGCCAAATGCAGTCGAACGGTTTCATCGACGCCTTGTATCGTTAAGCACTTCCGCTAAGCCGCTGGTTCATTTCCACCCCTGAAGCTTGAACCGCCAAGTTCGCCTGCTATAAAAAACTCACAGGTACATTTGGAGGTATCATATTATGCGCGTCATCGATGCCGACGGTCACGTCGAAGAAAATCTGCTAACTTTCAGCGATAAATATTTTGCCCCTGAGTTTCGTCCGCATCGTCCGCAAGTCGTGCCGGGAACCGAAGAGGGCTTGGCCTATTGGATGATCGACGAGCAGCTCTTTCCGCGCCGGGTCGGCCGCGGCTGTAATAATCTCGGCACGCCGGCGAGCTATCAAGGCAACCCGGTGCGCCACGCCCAGCGTAAACCGGACAGTTTGGGGAGCATGGAGTTGACCGATCTGCGCGAACGTTTACAGATCATGGACGAAGAAAACATTTGGCTCCAGGTGCTCTATCCGACGCTCTTTCTCGCTTATCCGCTGAGTAGCAACCCAGCTTACACGAGCGCCATGTGCGACGCCTACAATCGTTGGCTCGGCGATGTGCTCTCGGGTCAAGAACGGCTGAAGTGGGTTGGTGTGGCGAATCTCGACGACATCTCCGCGGCGGTGAAGCAAGTCAAAGAGGCAAAACAGCTCGGCGCCGTCGGTATGATGATTCTCGGCACCGCCGGCGACCGGCTGCTCGATGACCCAAGTTTATTGCCATTTTACCAAGCGGTGGCGACGGAAGATTTACCCCTCGCCGTGCACGTCGGCTGGGCCTGTCCATCGCTTAATAATCTCTACACCCATATTTATCCGTCCGGTGTGATTCCGTTTCTAATGCCCGTGCTCATGGGCATGGTTTCGATGATGAGCGGCGGCATCTTCGATAAATTTCCCAATCTGCGCGTGGTCTATCTCGAAGCCGGCTGCCTGTGGGTACATTTTATTCTGGAACGGCTGCATCACCGCTTTGAGCATTCCGGGAAGAATCTTTCCAACATCGTGTCGCGCACCGCGCCGATTCAAAAGCTCCCGCCTGAGGAATATATCAAGAAAGGCAATATTTATTTTAGCTCTGAAGTGGAAGATGTTTTGCTGCCGCAAGTGTTAGACTTGGTCGGCGACGGGCAACTCATGTTCGCCTCTGACATGCCGCACGGCGACCGCGAACGGTTCGCCGCCAAAATGCTGCTGGATAGAAAAGATATCAGTGACGCGGCGAAGACCAAAATTTTAGAAACGAACCCGGCGAAGTTTTACCGCTTGCCCGGCTGCTAGCGGGTGATCCTCTAGGGAGGCTGAAACCCGCCCGCTCGTGTTCTCAACGAATCTCAAAGAGCAGAACCTTGTGGTCGTGCACGAACGTGCCTTTGACGTCGTCGACTCGGTCCGCCACCCAACCTTCGATCGGATAGTCGTGCGACACCACCCGTGTACCGGGCTTCAGTTGTCGATCCAAGATCGGCCGTAGCTTGGAGTTGAATTCCGGCAGCATGTAAAGAGTCACCACCGTCGCCGGCGAGACATCGACGGTAAAGGCGTCCTGGACGCGAAATTCGACCAGATGCTCGACCTTTTCCCGGAACGCGTTGGTGCGCGCCTTGAGTACCAGATCTTCATCGATTTCGATGCCGACGCCGCGCACGCCGTACTTTTTCGCCGCGCGAATGATGATCGCGCCGTCGCCGCTGCCGATGTCGTAAATTAAATCTCCCGTCTTGACCCGCGCCATTTCGAGCATGCGATCGATCACCTCCGGCGTCGAGCGCACGAACGGAACTTCACCGTCCGTCCACAGGGCAACGGACGAGCCGCAGCCGGCGACGAGTAACAACAGCAAACTGAAAATAAACCTTTTTAGCATCTGATTCATCATCTTCCGCCTGTGCGATTTTTCCTGCGACTCAATCGTTATAAGCGATTCGTTTTCCGAGAGCCAGCCAAAACCGTCGCCTTTTTTGTCGCTTGACATTGCCAACTGTTTGTTATGAACATTCGGTATTATCGCACAGATTCTTGGAGGAACGGCCATGCCTGTTTGGGAAGACATTCTCACGCCGCGTGACAAGGAAGTTTTCAAACTCTCCGGTTTCGGCAAGAAAGCCGGCTTAGGCCAGCGGCCGGCGCTGTTGATCATCGATGTCAATTACAATTTCACCGGTGACAAACCCGAGCCGATTTTGCAATCAGTCAAACGTTTTCGCACCAGCTGTGGCGAAGAAGGCTGGGAAGGGGTTTATAAGATCCGCGAATTGCTCACCGAAGTGCGCAAGAAGCATATGCCGACCTTTTACACCACCGCCGAGGACAATCGCGCCAACAGCACGGTGTTAATCGGCGGCTGGGCGGCCAAGAGTAATCGCACCACGGAAGACATGACCGAGCAGTGGGAGAGAGCCAATCAGATCGTCGAAGAAATCGCCCCTCAGCCGGGGGATATCGTCGTGCATAAACAGAAACCCAGCGCCTTCTTCGGCACGGCGCTCATGAGCATGCTCACCGAAGTCCACGCCGACAGCTTGCTCGTCTGCGGCACGACCACCAGCGGCTGCGTGCGCGCCAGCGTCATCGACGCCTTCTCTTACAACATGAAAGTGTCCGTGGTCGAAGAATGCGTCTTCGACCGCGGCCAAGCCTCGCACAAAATCAATCTCTTCGACATGGCCATGAAGTACGCCGACGTGATCCCACTCAAGGAGGCGGTTGATTACGTTCGCGCCTTGCCGGACAATCTCTACGCGCCGGCGCTGTAGTCCAGCTCGGCTTCGTGCGGCGGGTTAATCGATTCGCCGCGCGGCTCCATCCGTGTACTCACAATCCTCGTGATTACGCTTCATACCGACATCGTCGGAAGCCTGCTTCGACCGCCGGAGCTGCTTAACGCCCAAAAGCAACTCGCAGCCGGTGCAATCAGCCCCGCTCGATTCAAAGCAATCGAGGATCATGCCGTCGACGAGGCCGTCGCTTTGCAAGAAAGTGTCGGACTAGAAGTTGTCACCGACGGCGAGATGCGCCGCCAATCGTTTCAGAGCCAGATGACGGCGGCTGTCAGCGGATTCGGCTCATTCGACCTCGACGCTTTTCTCTGGGGCGAGTGGTATGACGAAGACGGCGTAGAGAAAAAGCTCCGCCCGCGACGCCTCGGCGCTGTGGAGAAATTGCACCGGCGCCGTTTTCTTTCGGCCGATGAGTTCTTGTACCTCAAGAGCAAAACGAAGCGCATCGTCAAAATCACCATTCCCAGCCCGAGCTTATGGGCGAACTTCTGGTCGCCGAAATATTCACGCGACGCTTACCCGACGCTCGATCTGTTTCTCGCCGACATTGTGAAGGTCCTGCGCGAAGAAGTCGCCGAGCTCGTCCGCTTGGGCGCGAGCTATTTACAACTGGACGCGCCCCATTACGGTCTCTTGCTCGATCCTAAAACCTGCGGCTTTTATGAAAAGCTGGGTTGGCGGCTCGATCAATGGCTTTCCCTCGGCATCGAACTCGACAACTCGGTGATGGACGGATTTCCCAAGGTAACGTTCGGATTCCACATCTGACGCGGTAATCAGGGCAGCCGGTGGCTGTCACAAGGCGGATATGAGACGATCAGCCGGCAATTGTTTCGACAAGTTCACGCGCAGCGCTTGTTGCTGGAATACGATGATGCCCGCTCCGGCTCCTTCGAACCGTTGAAAGATGTCGCCGAAGATAAATTCGTCGTGCTTGGACTTGTCACGACCAAGAAGGCCGATCTTGAATCCATGGAACGGCTGACGCGGCGCATCGCGGACGCCCGCCGTTATTTGCCGATGGAACGATTGGGACTAAGTCCCCAGTGCGGCTTTGCCTCTTCCGTAATCGGTAACAGGATTTCCCGAGACGACCAGCGGCGGAAACTGGAGCTCGTAACGAGCACAGCGCGGAGCCTCTGGGGTTAAAGAACCCTCACGCCATCTGCGTCAGCGCCCGCGCGATCAGGACAATGCCGACCAAAGTCAGCAGCACAAGTAGACCGCGACTAAAAGTCTTCTGATTAACCCGGTCTTGGGTTTTCAGACCGGCGTAGAAGCCCAGCAATGTAAAAAGCACGACCTGGATTGACAACGTAATCGTATTCCAGTTGAAAAGATTCCAGGTCGAGACCGCGACCAATTGAGTCGCCTTGGTGATCACGAAAATAGTCGCGACCGATTTCACGAAATCCCGCTTTTCCAGTTTCAAGCAATAAAAATAGATCGCCAGCGTCGGGCCCGCGGCATTGGTCATGCCGTTCAAGAAGCCGCTGATGAAACCAAAGATCGGCGAAAGGATTCTTTCGGCGCCAGGGGAAATCGTGAAGTCGAACTTGAGCCAGTGTGAAAGCACAAAGACGACGACCATAATGCCCAGGCATAGATTCAGTGTCCACAGCGGTAGGATCACCAAAACCATCGTGCCAAGAAAAACTCCGATGACGGTCAATCCAACCATCGAGCGGAAGCGGCGCAGGGTGGCGTATGGAAAGCCATCACGAAAAACCTGGGTCACGTCCATTAACAGATTGGGAAGAATGAGAATCGTCACCGCGATGCGAATATCGAGCAGCAACGCCACCGTCGGCGTGGCGATCAGCGGAAAACCTAAACCGGTGGCGCCCTTGACGAAAGAGGCGAATAACAGGGCGACGCCGACGAGAATATATGTTAAATCGAAAGACATTGTTTATTTGAAAAAATGAGATTCTTTAGCCGCACCCCGATTCGCACCTTCGTTGTCTATCCCGTCGTTTCGCTACTCTGGGAGCTTGCGGCCAATGGCAACCGATTCGAAGCTAATCTCTGGTTCGTCCCGCTGATGCTCTGGGGTTATTTGCAATATCGTCTGTGCGGCCGCTACCGGGTCAAACATGGTGGCGGCGGTCCAGGACTGGAAACCCCGCCGGAGCGGTTAGTCTCTACCGGCTTTTACGCCTACACGCGTAACCCAATGTATCTGGGCCACATCATATTTCTCATGGGTGTCACGCTAACGCTACAATCTTGGCTCGCCGCGCTAATCACAATCGCCACTGCGATCTGGTTTCACAACCGTGTGATCGCCGACGAAAAAAAACTAATTGAACGACTTGGCGCACCCTACGTTAAATATCTTAGTAATGTGAAACGCTGGATACCAGGTCTCGTTTGAGACCTGATCTTCCGAATTAAGCCGAAACTCGCAACCTAAAACCCGAAACAGAAGCCGTGGGGTTATGTCTTCTTCCGCTGCCCCGTCTGCTTCTTGCCGGTTTCGAAGTAATCGCCCTTGACCGCCAGATCCGCTTCTTCCTCATCTTGCTGGGTCCAAGCACCCAAGCTATACCCGTACCAAGGCATGCGTGGTTTGAGCGGCGGCAATTCGAGCTCTTCCCAAATTTGTTTGGATCGCTCCATGAACTCTTTTTTCGGTAGCGATACCGGTGTGTACGGCCACGGCCGGATGGCGTTGATCAGTAGCGCGCCGATCGAACCCATGCGCGCCGAGTCGCTGTCCATCCCCGGTGGATGAGATGAAGGATCGAGGCCGGTGGATTTTCCTTTGGCGACCATGACATCTTCTTCCGGCCGCACGTTGAAGCAGATCGCCCAATTGACCATCGCTGGATCGTGAATGTCGATATCATCGTCGACCGCAATGCAGATTTTCGCGTAACTGCCGGTGAATCCCGCGGTGGCGTTCAAGGCGCGCCAACCATCGGCCTTGCTGGCGTTTTTCATCTTGATCACGCAGTACGACTGCCCGCTGCCGCTCACTTCATCATGCAGCGAGACATCGACCACCGCCGAGTTGCCGCTGTCGTGGCGCAAAAGTTTATAGATAATTTTCTCAGTGCCGGTATGTTTGATCTTGCTCGACTCGCTGGGCGGAAACTGGCTCATCAGCGCGGTGTAGATCGCGCCCTGCCGGTGCGTGATGCAGGTCACTTCTAAAAACGGCGATACCGTGCGGTGGCCCATATAGCCGGGATATTCGCCGAAGGGGCCTTCAGGCTCGACGATGTCAGTGGGGATCGTGCCTTCAATAATGATTTCCGCGGTCGCCGGTACCAGCAAGTCCACAGTCTTCGCTTGCACCACTTCGACCGGCTCGCCAGCCAGGCCTCCGGCGAGGCGGTACTCGTCGAAGTCATAGGGAATCTTCGCCGTGGCGGAGTAGGCGATGCTCGGCACCACGCCGATTGCGATGCAGGCTTCGAGCCGCTGGCCCTTGGCCTTGCACTTGCGCCAGTGCTGACCCATATGTTGCGCCGTGAACAAGCCGCCGGTGCGGTCCGCCGACTTGATCTGGCTGCGATAGTTGCCGATGTTGTAAATGCCGGTTTCCGGATCCTTGGTGATCCAGTTCGCCGAGGTTAAATAAGGCGCGTTATCAAAACCGGGTGTCGAAATCGGTACTGGCAGCATATCGAGGCCATGTCCTTTGTGAATATCTTCTCCTTGCCAGACTACCTCTTGGACCGGCGCTCGGCTAACTTTGACCGGATCGAAAGGATGAAGCTGCGCCTGCGTCCAGCGCTCGCTGATTTCATCCGGTTCGCACATCATGCCAATGGCGTAGATATCGGTGGTCGCCGCCAAGGTTCCGACGGTGACCGGCATCGAATAACGTCGGCCTTTAGCATCGATCACGTTCTCGAAAATAAAAGCTTTGCGGTCGCGCTCTTCCAAACCGCGAAATTGCCAGCGCACCAGCGGCATCAGTTCGGTGTCTTTATTAATCTCACGCTTTATGCGCACCAGCTTGCCGCGTTCTTCGAGCGCCTGTAAGTGCTCGCGAAAATCGCGATAGTATTTATTGCCCTCAGCCATCAGCTTCTCCCTATGAAATTCGCTCATGTCATCTATTGTCTGGCCCGCCGGGCTTGTCAAGCAGGCGGGTGCTCACTAACGGTTCGTGGTCGATGACCATGATTTCCTAGCGCCAGCGCCATTTTTCCCCAATTTTGCGAATTTTTACATAATTGCCGGACCGATCCGCTGCCATGGATCGACTGGATGATGCGAATAAAACTCCTGGCGATCAGAAATCCTTGTGCGTAGGTTCGGTAAATTGGTAAACTACATTCTTGTTTCATTGGTTTCGTGAGTTTATGCCGAGCGACCCACAATCGTTAACCCTTTCCCCTGGCGAAAGCCGGCCCATGGGAGCGCCCCCAGTCACGGATCACCCCGGACGCAGAACGTTTTCCTGGCTCCTGGCGTCGATGATCGCGGTATTCATGGCCGATCTGTGGGCGCCTGAGGACTTGGCCATCCCGATCTGTTACGTCGCGACCATGGTATTGGTGGTTGCGTTACCGGACCGGCGGGAAAAGATCCTGCTTGCCGCTGTCTGCACGATTCTCTTGGTCCTCGACTTCCTGTTTTCCCCTCGTAGCGCAGCCGCTCCCGCGTGGGCGCAGATAATCAATCAAGCTTTGGCCGTCGTCATGATCTGGGGTGTCACGATCTTGGGGTTGCGCCATCGGCGCGTCACTGAAGCCATGCGCGACAACCAACGGATCGCCAACGAACGTCTGGCGCTGATCGATACTATTTATACCTCGGCACCGGTCGGTCTTTGTTTTGTCGACCGTGAGCTGCGCTATGTTTCCATCAATAATGCGCTCGCTGAGATGAACGGTCATAGGCCCGATTATTTTCTCGGCAAGACCGTGCGCCAGGCGGTTCCAGAGTTGGCGGATGTCGTCGAGACGCACTACCGCCGAGTCATCGATACTGGCCAACCGGTTATCGACGTCGAGATCAGTGGCGCAACCACGGCCCGGTCCAACCAACAGCGCTACTGGCTTTGCAGCTACTATCCGGTGCACAACGCTAGCGGCAATCTACTCGGCGTCAATGTCGCCGTCCGCGACATTACCGAACAAAAGCAAGCCGAGGCCAACACGCTTTTTCTGCTCGATGTCGGCGAATGCATTCGCTTCGCCGCCGATGCCGATGAACTTCTCTGGGCGGTGTCCGTTGCCCTCGGCGAACATTTGCAAGCTAGCCGTTGCGCTTTTATCGAAATCAACACCGACGAGGATCGATTCTCCGTGCGGCGGGATTACCATCCCCATGTGCCGTCGCTGGTCGGCAATTATTCGCTCAGCGCCTTCAGTCCCGCCGTGGTCGAGGCCGGCCGGTCGGGTCAAACTACCGTGATCACTGACGTGAGCAGCGATTCCCGGACGGTGAAATTTGTCGAGGCTTATCAAAAATTGGGCGTTGCCGCCTATGTCGCGGTGCCTTTGGTTCGTGAGGGCAAGTTGGTTTCGGGACTCATCGTCGTCATGGCTGAAGCGCGCGAATGGCATGAACGGGAGGTCACATCCATCAACATGGTTGCCGAACGCACTTGGTTAGCCGTGGAAAAGCTGCAACTCGACCGGGCGCTGCGGGAAAGCGACGCGGCGCTACGCGATGCCGATCGGCGCAAGGATGAATTCTTGGCGACCCTCGCTCATGAACTACGCAATCCCCTATCGCTGATGCGCAATATCGTCACATTGCAACAGACCCCCGACGGGCCGGAGAGCGACCCGCAATGGGGCAGGGATATCATCGATCGGCAGGTGAATTACCTGACACGCCTGACCGACGATCTCTTCGATGTCAGCCGCATCACCCGGGAAAAACTTGAGCTGCAGAAAGAGCGAGTGAATCTTTCAGAAATTATCAAAGCCGCGGTGGAATCCTGCCGGCCATTGATCGACCAACGGCAGCATGAATTGACCGTCAGCATACCCCAGGATGAAATTTACTTAATTGCCGATCGCGTCCGGCTCACCCAGGTTTTCATGAATCTGCTGAACAACGCCGCGAAATACACCCCGGACCCCGGCCAGATTTGGTTAAGCGTAGAACCCGCGGGCGGTATTGTCGAAGTGCGGGTCAGAGATACCGGCGTCGGCATCGCTCCGGAAAATTTGCCGCACTTGTTCGAGCTGTTCTACCAAGTGGACCGTTCCTACACCCGCTCGGAGGGTGGACTCGGCTTGGGTCTGACGCTGGTGTATCGCTTGATTGAATTGCACGGCGGCAAAGTCGAGGCACGCAGCGCCGGGGTCAATCGCGGCAGCGAATTCATCGTGCAATTGCCGATGGCGCAGCATCAAGTGAAAAGCGCCGATCGTCATGCCACAGAGGGTAATGGCGAATTGCCCGCCGTTCGCTGCCGGCGCATCTTGGTCGCCGACGATTTTCCCCAGTCGGCGGAGACCTTGGCGCGCCTGTTGCGCCATGACGGCAGCGAAGTGCGCGTCGCCCAAGACGGCGCCGAAGCGTTTGACACCGCGGCTGAATTTCGTCCCGACGTGGTCGTGCTCGATATCGCGATGCCGAAACTAAACGGCTACGAGGCGGCGCGCAAAATCCGCGCGCAGCCCTGGGGCAAACAGATGGTTCTGATCGCCTTGACCGGCTGGGGTCAACAACAGGACCGCCAGCGCACTCAGGACGCCGGCTTCAACGCCCACTTGACCAAGCCAGTAAATTTCGGCGCGATCATGGACCTGCTCGCAAAGCTGCCAGCGACATCGGCCGGCGCGACCAGTGAGAGCCCGCTACTTTAACATTTCGCCCAAACAGCTTTTTCAACTGCCAATTTCTTAGCGACGCGGCGTTTTTGCCTCGCAATCGCATTGCTAGATGTGTTAGTTGTCCCCTCGATGGAGCGGGATTAAGCAAAATCAATGTTCGACGCGTTCATCGAAGGTTTGTTTTTAGTGCTCCAATGGAAAGCTTTCAGCTTGATGCTGGTCGGCATGGGGCTTGGCTTCTGCGTCGGCTTGCTACCCGGCATCGGCGGCGCTGCCACTCTCGCCTTGATGATTCCGTTCGTTTTCAAGATGCAACCCGCAGAAGCGTTCGCATTTCTGCTTGGCATGCATGCCGTCGCCGCAACCACTGGCGATATCACCTCAGTGCTGTTCGGCGTTCCAGGAGAGGCGATATCCGCGGCAACGGTCGTCGACGGTCATCCGATGGCTAAAAATGGCGAGGCCGGTCGTGCACTCGGCGCCGCGCTGATGAGTTCTTTAGTTGGCGCCCTGATCGGCGCGGTAGCGTTGGCACTGGCAATACCGATTGTCCGCCCGCTGGTGCTTGCCTTTGGCTCGCCGGAGCTGTTCATGTTGGCGGTGATCGGCATTTCCTGCATCACTTCGTTAAGCGGCGCCGGCGCGCGCGGCCAGATCAAAGGTTTCGCCATGGGTCTCTTCGGTCTGCTAGTCTCGACCATCGGTCAAGAGCGCCAGTCGGGCTCGCTCCGCTTCGACATGGGCATGATGTACCTCTGGGATGGGCTCGACTTCGTGCCGGTGCTGGTCGGTGTTTTCGCGATCCCTGAAATTATCGATCTCACCGTGCGCGGCACTTCGATAGCGGGCGAGCGGCCTGCGGAGAAACTGAGTAGCGGCGTCATGGAAGGGATCAAAGACACCTTTCGCCACTTTTGGTTGGTGTTCCGCTGCTCGGTGGTGGGCGTGTTCGTGGGCATCCTGCCGGGGGCGGGCGGCGGTGTGGCCCAATGGATGGCCTACGCTCATGCCGTCCAAGGTGCTAAGGATGCTGCCGATCGAGAGCGCTTCGGCAAAGGCGATGTGCGCGGCGTCTTGGGACCGGGCGCGGCGAACAATTCGAAAGAAGGCGGCGAGCTCATACCGACGGTCGCGTTCGGCGTGCCTGGCAGCGGGGCCATGGCGATCCTGCTCAGCGCCTTTCTGATCATGGGTCTCTCACCCGGACCCGACATGCTAACCAAACATCTGCCGATCACGTTCTCGATGGTTTGGACTTTGGTAATCGCCAACATCATCGCCGTGCTCTTGTGCCTAACGGTTCTCGATCAACTGGCCAAAGTGACCAACGTGCGCGGCGGTCTCATCATCCCTTTTGTTTTACTGCTGGTCTTCGTCGGTAGTTACACCGCCAACGGCCAGATCACCGATTTGATCGTCACGTTGATCTTCGGCGTGCTCAGCTATTTCATGGTGCTGTTCGGTTGGCCTCGTCCGCCCTTTGTTCTCGGCTTCGTCCTGGGCAAAGTCATCGAGACCTATTTTTTCATATCCGTAGCCCGCTATGGCTTCACTTGGCTCAGGCAGCCGATGGTCGTTGCCCTAATCATTCTCATGCTCTTCGTGATCGCCTATCCGTACATTCAGCAGCGGCGCCAGCGCGCCCAGAGGATTTCGAATGCGTAGTGGCCGCATACTCTTCTGCGTTTTCCTCATCTTCGTTGCCGCGGCGGCGATCTACATGGCGCTCGAATGGCCGTTCAAAGCGGCGCTCTTTCCGCTTTCGGTGAGTATTCCACTCTTGATCCTAGCCGGGATTCAACTCTTGCAGCTGATTGCCGGGAAGCAAGAAATTATCGAAAGCGCGGCGGTCGACTTGGAATTCTCAAGCGAGGTCCCGCCTGAGATCGAACGCCGCCGCGTGATCACGGCGTTTTCCTGGATCGCCGGTTTTATTCTCACTGTTTACTTGATCGGCTTCCCACTAACCGTGCCGCTGTTTGTTTGCTTTTATCTCCGCTTTGAAAGTGGCGTCGGTGCGTTGCCGACGATTGCGGCAACGGCAATTACATGGGCCATGTTTTATGGGCTGTTTCAAAAACTTGTGCACTTGCAATTCGAGGAAGGTATGCTGCAAGCGTGGCTCGGTCTGTAACTGTGGTAATTGGCTTGACTCACGCCCTCCGAATCACATACCCTTGCGTCGCTTCGGTAAAATTGTTGGAATAAACGTAAATTATTGTTGACCACGCTGATTTCAGCGTGAACCATTAAATGGGGTTTCCAAAGGGGGTTGAACATCCCCTTGGGTCAAGGCTGGGGTCAACACCCCGGCCGCGAAGTGGCTGCGATAATTGAATTGCAGGAGGATTGGATGAAGATAACTCGGCACTTAACGGCTTTCTCGCTTCTAACTTGGTTGTTCTTTACAGGCGCATCGGCTTGGGGGCAGGCGAACTTTTACGACGGCAAAGCGGTTACCATTCTCATCGGCGCCAAAAGCGGCAGCCTTGAAATCGCCGCGCTCATCGTCGCGCACCATTTGGGCAAATACATTCCCGGCAAACCGGCGGTCATCTTGCAACATATGCCCGGCGCGGCCCACCTGCTGGCGACCAATAATGTGTACAATGTCGCCAAGTCAGATGGCTTGACCATACTGGCGGCCAATCCGAATGTCGCCATCGCACAGCTGTCGAAGATCCCGCAAGTTCGCTTTGATATCCGTAAATTTCACTGGCTCGGCTCCTCCGGCGCCGACGGAGTCATGTTCTCGATTCGTCCGGACCTGCCGTACAAGACATTTGACGAGCTGAAAAGGGCCGACCGCGAGTTGGTTGCCGGCACCACTGGCCCAGGCTCCAACGCGCACGACTTTCCCCTGCTGTTGAAAGAATTTGCCGGCGCTAAACTGAAATTAGTCGCCGGCTATCCAGCCAACAGCGATGTCCTGTTGGCCGTCGAGCGGAAAGAAGTCGACGCCTGGTCTGCGCTGGCAACGACGATCAAACTCGCTGCCGACCGTGGTGCCGTCAGGCCGCTAGTGCGCGGCCGCACGGCTTTGCCGGGCTATGAAAACTTGCCGGTCGATGAAGATTTAGCGACCAGCGCGCTGGGTAAATCGCTCATGTCGATCAAAGGGATTCCGTTGGCGATCGGTCGCGCCTTCGCCGTCCATCCGAATACGCCGAAAGATCGCTTGGCGATATTGCGCGATGCTTTCGCCAAGGCGATCAAAGATCCGGAGCTCATCGCCGAAGCCAAACGAGCACGGATCGATTTTTCTCTAATCTCCCACGAACAGGTAACCAAAGATTTTAATGCTTTGTTCAATCAAACACCTGAGACACTGAAGGAGATGGGCAAGTATATCAAGGCGGAAGGTTAGCCAAACTTCTTGGCAAATTCGAAACTCGAATATCGAAATCCGAAACAAATTCGAATGTTCAAAAAAACACAAAATTTCAAACAACTTCAATTTGGATTCGGCGTTTTGGATTTTCTGCCTTATTGGGTTGATTTGGCTGCAGTTTGCTTCGGTCTGCGGGGCTGCTTTCGTGCTTCGTATTTCAGATTTTGATTTTTGGAGTAATTGATGGCCAACCTTGGTTTCGTCGGATTAGGAGTGATGGGCGGCCGCATGGCGAAACGTCTAGTCGACGCCGGCCACAGCGTCACCGGCTACAATCGGACTAAGTCCAAGGCGCAGTGGCTGCTCGACGCCGGCATGAAATGGGCTGACACGCCACGCGCCGCGGCGGGATCGTCTGACGTTGTCTTCTCCATGATCGCCAATAACAGTGCGTTGCACGCGGTCACCGAGGGCAAGGACGGAATTGTCGCCGGACTGAGCGCGGGGAAAATATATATCGAGATGAGCACGGTGAGCCCCGCGGCCATCCGCGAGCTCGCCAAACAAGTTGAAGCCAAAGGCGCCGAGATGCTCGATGCGCCGGTGTCCGGCAGTTCGATTACTTTGGATGAAGGCAAGCTCTCATTCATGGTTGGCGGCAAAAGGGAAACGTTTGAGCAAGTCCTGCCTTATCTTCAAGCCATCGGCCCAAAGGCGATCTATGTAGGCGCTCATGGCTTAGCGGCGTCGATGAAAATCGCCACTAATTTGAGTCTAGCTGTGCAGATGTTGGCTTTCAGCGAAGGTTTACTGCTCGCTGAAAAGAGCGGCATCGCGCGCGAAACCGCCGTCGAAGTTCTGCTCAATAGCGTCATGGCCTCACCGATGGTGAAATACCGTGGCCCGTTCGTGCTGAAAATGCCGGATGAAGTTATCTTCGACGTTAACATGATGCAAAAAGACTTGTTGCTCGCCCTGGAAATGGGCCGACAACTTGACGTGCCGTTGCCGACCACGTCAATTACCAACGAATTTCTCACCGCCGCCCGCGGCATGGGCATGGCAGATAAAGACTTCGCCGTCATGTTCGAAGTGCTGGCGCGGATGGCGGGGGTGAAAAAATAGTGTAAGAGTTGTCAGTCGTCAGTTCCCAGTAGCCAGTTTCAGAAAGAAGCCTTCGGACTGACGACTGGCAACTGAAGGTAGGCAATGGCTCGTACGTCGAAGAATAAGACAAAACCTCAAAAGCAAAAGCAGTCCGCCATTATGAAGGACGAGCGCTGGCTCCACTTCTACCGCCAGATGCTCAAAATCCGGCTCTTCGAAGAAGAGGTCAATCAACTCTATCTCGGCGCCAAGATGCCGGGTCTCGCGCATCTTTACATCGGCGAAGAAGCCGTCGCCGTCGGCGTCTGCGAAGCCTTGCGCCAAGACGATTACATCACCAGCACACACCGGGGCCACGGCCATTGCATCGCCAAAGGCGCAGCGCTCGACAGAATGTTCGCGGAACTGCTCGGCAAAGAAGTCGGCTATTGCCGGGGCAAAGGCGGCTCGATGCATATCGCCGACCAAGACACTGGCAACTTGGGAGCCAATGCCATCGTCGGAGGCAGCGCGGGCATTGCCACAGGCGCAGCGATGTCGATCAAAATGCGCGGCAGCAATCAAGTTGCAGTCTGTTTCTTCGGCGACGGCGCGCTCGGGCAGGGGCTCGTTTATGAAACGATGAACATGGCGTCGCTGTGGAAACTGCCGGTCATCTACGTCTGCGAAAACAATCAGTACAACGAGTACACGCACTACAGTGAAACCACCGCGGGCGACGTGACCGCTCGGGCCGCCGCCTTTGGAATTCACACGGAATCGATCGATGGTCAGGACGTGAGAGCAGTTCATGCCACCGCTTTGAAATTCGTGAATGGCGCCCGCAGCGGCGCGGGCCCGGCCTTTCTCCAGTGCAACACATACCGCTTCCACGGCCATCATGTCGGCGACATCGACCGCGCCTACTACCGATCGAAAGTCGAAGAGGAAGAGTGGAAATCCAAGCGCGACCCGGTGAAGCTGCTCGCCGCTTGGCTTGAGAAGAATAAATTGGCGGACGGTAAATTATTCCAGCGCATCGAAAACGAAGTCGCCAGCGAAATCAAAGACGCCGTAAACTTCGCGCTCACTGCTCCGTATCCGCAGGCAGAAGAAGTAAATCAGCATGTGTACGCGTGAGAAGTCAGAGGCAATAGGCATTGGGCAATAGGCAACAGTAAGAATTTCTGAAGGCGGAAAAAACACTTGCACAAAACGTTGCTGAATCTATTTTTGAATTCTTGCTCCGTCAATCTAAAATCCAAAATCGAAAATCGAAAATGGGTGGGGGTTCTTGCTATCCTTATCTTGCTCCTGGGGTGTGCGGGAGTGGCCGAGGCGCAGCAGCCGAGGAAAGTCCCGCTGATGGGTTATCTAACCACCCGCACTGATCGTGACTCGCCCAACGCCGAAGCATTGCGGCAGGGTCTTAAGGGTTTGGCCTATGTCGAGGGACAGAACATCGCCATCGAATTCCGCTCGGCGGAGGGATATGCGGAACGGCTTCCAGGCCTCGCGGCGGAACTGGTTCGGCTCAAGGTCGATATCATTTTCGCCGCCAGCGCCACGGCAGGACGTGCGGCCAAGAATGCAACTAGCTCGATTCCAATAATCTTTGTTGGGTCGACCGATCCGGTCGCCACTGGGCTGGTGGCCCGTCTGGCGCGGCCGGGAGGTAACGTCACCGGGTTCAGTGCCGGCGCACCGGGGTTGTACGGCAAACGGTTGGAGCTTCTCAAGGAGACGCTTCCCAGACTTACCCGTGTAGGCGTCCTCTGGAATCCGACCAACCCAGCCGGGTCATTAAAAGAGGTCCGCACCGCAGGACAAGAGCTGGGCGTGCAAGTTCAATCCCTCGAGGTGCGCAGTCCCGACGATATCGACCGCGCGTTCGAGGCGGCGACCAAGGCACAAGTTGGCGCGCTAATTGTTGCGCAGCAATCTCCCATGACTACTAATCAAAAACGGATCGTAGAGCTTGCCGCAAAGCGACGGTTGCCGGCGATATACCCGGACACGGATTCGATCGATGATGGTGGTCTCATGTCCTATGGACCGAGCTCTACTGACTTGTACCGGAGTGCCGCCGTCTACGTGGACCATATTCTCAAGGGAAGGCCACCCGCCGATCTGCCCGTGCAGCAGCCGGTCAAGTACGAACTAATGATCAACCTCAAGACCGCCAAGGCTCTCGGCTTGACGATCCCACCCGTAGTGCTGATGCGGGCGGAGAGAGTGATTAAGTGAATAAAGGGCTGAGAGGCTCGACGATGACTTTCCACTATCTCAGCGGGATTTCGAGAGCATGAGCAAGCGCACGGTTGAGTTGGGCGAGTTTGAACGCCGAGAGCGTAGACACGAAATGAGTCAGCTTACTCTTGAACATCAAAGTGAGGAAATCGCAGCGGATGGCGCAGGCGCGTGGCAGGCCGTCTTCCGGTCCCAACACGACTTCGGTCGTGAGTCCGAGGATTTCTCCGTAAACTGGCGCACAGATCACCGTCGACACGTCTTCGTGGTCGGCGACAAAAGTACGGGATACGACGATGTAAAAACCGGGTTTCGCGCCGCGCTCGGGAACCCGCTCACGCGTGCGGTAGATTTCCCCTCGCCTCACAGGCGCGCTTGCTCCGCGATCAGTGCACGGGCTTGGCGCGCTACGCGCTTACGGTGCTTGCGAAACGCGGCGCTGTCTTTAGCCTCGCGTGCTTGCCTTCGTACCCTTTCGGCGTATTGGCGTAGCGCCGTCCGGACCAGCGCCGCGCGGCTTCGGCGTCGCGACGACATCTCGGTCAGCGCATCCAGCAGCTTTGCAGTAGCTTCATCGATAGCGATCGTTTTCATAGAAAGGATTATATCAGCACTTTTGGATTGCGCTCAAGGTTACCATTCTGTCCCTTTGGCCAAGGCCGACAGAATGATTAAGTAGGCCAGAGGCGCGCACTATGAAATCACCCTCAGTCGAAGCAGCCACGCGTGAAATCACCTTGGGTCAAGCGATCAATGAAGCGCTCGCTGAAGAGATGCGCCGCGATCCGACTGTGTTTATTATCGGCGAGGATGTCGCCGAAGCGGGCACGCCGTTTAAAGTGCTTTCGGGGCTGGTGAAGGAATTCGGCACCCAGCGCGTTATCGACTCGCCGATTTCTGAAGCGGGAATCGCCGGCATCGGCGTCGGCGCGGCGATGACCGGCATGCGACCGGTGGTCGACATCATGTTCGGCGACTTCATTACGCTGACAATGGACCAGCTGGTCAATCAAGCGGCGAAGATTCACTACATGTCCGGCGGCAAGCTCAAAGTTCCCATGGTCCTGCGCACGACCCTCGGGGCCTCGCGCCGCTCGGCGGCGCAGCATAGCCAGAGTTTGCACGCATGGCTTAGCCATATTCCTGGATTGAAAGTAGTCGTGCCATCAACGCCATACGACGCCAAGGGATTGCTCAAATCAGCGATCCGCGACGACAACCCAGTCGCTTTTTTCGAAGACAAAATGATGTACCAACTGAAAGGCCCGGTACCAACGGAGGAATACACGATTCCGCTCGGCGTCGCCGACTTGAAGCGTGTCGGCAGCGACATCACGCTGGTCGCCACCAGCAGCATGGTTCAGGTCGCGCTAGCCGCGGCGGAATTATTGACGCAAAGTGATATCAGCGCCGAAGTCGTCGACGTGCGCACGACCGCGCCGCTCGACAAACAAACGATCATCGAGTCGGCAAAAAAAACCAGCCGTGCCATCGTCATCGACGAGGGCTACGAGCGCTACGGTGTCACCGCTGAGATCGCCTCCGTGATCGCCGACGGCGCCTTTTACTACCTCGACGCGCCGGTCAAACGCATGGGCGCCATGGACGTGCCGGTGCCGTTCTCACCAGTGCTCGAAGATCAAACCGTGCCGACGCCGGACGGGGTGGCGGAGATTGCAAAGATGTTATGCAACAAGCGATAGGTAAATATTGTTCCAGTAGTTCCAAACGTTCCAATGGTTCCAGTCGTTCTCGGAAACCGATCCGTTCGAACGGTTGGAACTATTGGAACGACTGGAACCATTGGAACTATTATTTTGGAGGTAGGCAATGGGGTTGAAAACATTCGGCCTGATGGCCGTCGATTGGGAAGAGCGCGTTGACATCGAGCGACTGCGCCAAGAGCGTTTGGCGCGGGTGAAGAACGCGCTGAAAAAGTCGGAGATCGGCGCACTGCTCTGCTTCGACATGAACAACATCCGTTACATCACCGCCACACACATTGGCACCTGGGCGATGGACAAGCTGGTGCGTTTCTCACTATTGCCGCAAGATGACGAACCCATCCTGTGGGACTTCGGCTCGGCGGCACGCCATCATCAAATCTATTGTCCCTGGTTGGGCGAGGGCTCGCGCGCCGGGATTTCCACTTTGCGCGGCGCGACCAACCCGGGCTCGGGTTTGGCCGAAGATGTCGCGAAGAAAATTAAGCTCGAATTGGCAATGCGCAACTTACAAAACGAGCCGGTGGGCGTCGACGTAATCGAAATGCCGGTGCTGTTCGCGCTCCAAGCCGAAGGCATCAAAGTCGTCGACGGCCAGCAACTCATGCATGAAGTCAGAAAAATCAAAACCCAAGACGAGATCACGCTGCTCAACACCGCGACCATGATGGTCGACGCCGCCTACGACGAGCTTTACCGCTTCATGAAGCCGGGCGTCAAAGAAAACGAATGCGTCGGCGTCGTGAGTAAAGTGCTCTACGATCTCGGCTCCGAGCATGTCGAAGGCGTCAACGCGATCTCCGGCGAGCGTTGCAGCCCGCACCCGCATGTCTACACCGACCGCGTGCTCCGTCCCGGAGATCCGGCGTTCTTCGACATTCTCCACAGCTTCAACGGCTACCGCACTTGCTACTACCGGACTTTCGCCATCGGCAGCGCCTCGCCGGCGATGGTCGACGCCTACAAACGGAGCCGCGACTACATGGACGCCGCCATCAGTATCGTCAAGCCGGGCATCACCACCGCGGACGTCGTCAAGCTCTGGCCGAAGGCGCAAGAGTTCGGCTTCGCCAACGAAGAAGCCGCCTTCGCGCTGCAATACGGCCACGGCGTCGGCTTGTCAATTTGGGAAAAGCCGATCTTCAGCCGCCTGGTCTCGCTCGATCATCCCGAAGTGATCGAAGAAGGCATGGTCTTCGCGCTGGAAACTTACTGGCCCGCTACCGACGGTTGGTCGGCCGCGCGTCTCGAAGAAGAGGTCGTCGTCACCAAAGACGGCTGCGAACTGATCACACGGTTCCCATCGGAAAAATTGCTCGTCGCCGGCACACACTATTTCACCACCGGCGGCGAATTGCCGACGACGCGCGAGACGCAGTCTAATCTGAATAATCCGGGGGCGTTGGAAAGGGTGAAGGGCTGAGGAAGGCAGTAGGCGGAAGGCAGGGGCGACCAGCTGGTCGCCCCTGCGAAAATCGGGTCTACCGCCTAATATTACTGTGTCATTAATGTTGATTCCATCTGCCGCAGCTGGGGCATCGATCGAGTTGTCGGATGATGATGTTGGAGGCGAGCAGACAACGCAGGGTCGCGATGGAATCGGGCACGTGACGTTGCGC
>Ga0208454_1000122_pt1 | contig 54700 bp, 50 predicted proteins | sample EasRivMeERMZT100_FD_187530 | JGI IMG/M metagenome (GOLD analysis project Ga0208454, IMG submission 187530) | Soil microbial communities from meander-bound floodplain in the East River, Colorado, USA - East River MetaG ERMZT100 (SPAdes) (version 2) | ecosystem: Environmental > Terrestrial > Soil...
CCACTCTGTCCTGAGAGTCGCCTCCCAAAACCGGATCTTCGCTAGCGGGGTGTACCGATAATTCCCCGCGCCGGACTTAAACCGGCAAGTTGTTCTGCTTCCGCGGCATACGGCCAGGCCTGAGCATTGAGTTATTTCGTTTAACTCAATCAAACTTGCGGCAGCCGAGCCCAGTGGGTGTCGCAGCCGCTTGGGTTCAAACTTCCACGACGCAAGGGTCTCACCTGAGTGAAGCTATGATATCGAAACGTTCTGTTCGGCGTCGATATCTGGTAACGGGTCTGCTAACAAACAAAGCCCGACAGTTTTTCGCTTTTCTTGTTCGCATAACAATCAAGCGAGCCGGCGCGCAGTTTCGCTTCGCCCGGGTTCGAGCCGGTGAAACGAAACGACGCGCCGCGATGAACGATAAGCGCTTGATTCAAGATTTGGAAGCAGCCTCAGAAGCCGGTCGCATGCTTCAAAAACCTTGACTTCCGATAGCGCTCAGTTGGCGAGAATTTTCTTCACCCGCTCGACGACCTCAGGCGGAGAGTCGAAAATCTCTTTTACTAACTTTTCCAGCTCATCACCTGTCGCGGGGTCTATATCCATGCGGCCTCTTTTCGCTTCGTCGAGCACTTCGGGATCGCTCAAGGTTTTGACAAAGGCGTCTCTCAGCATCTTGACTCGATCGGGCGGAGTGCCCGGCGTCACCATCATCGGCCGGCCGAAATCCCCGGCGGCCAAAAGCACCTGGGCGAGACGACGGCTGTTTTCCGGCACCTTATATTGATCGAAGAGTTCATTAAGCGTCGGCGCGTCGGCGGCGCGGGGATCCTTCTTGCGCGAGGTCTGGACGAGATGCCGGTCGAAACCCCGCTTGTGCCAGGTATCGAAGGGTTCCCGGCCGAAGTGGGCGGACATGCTGTGAGCGCGGCAAACTACCTCGTTTTTTTCCACCGCCAGATCGATCTCGGTGCCGCCGGCATAGCCCAAGACCGTGTTGAACTTCGCCCCCACCGTCTCCTCCAAGACTTTGGACAGGATGAAATCGCTGCTCGCGGTGCCGCTGCCGCCGCACTTGGGCGGCTCTTTCGCTTTGATGATTTCCGCGATGGATTTGTAGGGAGCGTCGGCGCGCATGTAGAAAATGATGGATTCAGTCACCGGGGAGCCGATGAATCGGAACCTGCGCATGTCGAACTGGACTTCCTTACGCCCGACAAACTGGTCGATGTAGACGCCGTTGAGCGGCATCACCAGGGTCAGGCCGTCCGGTTTCGCCACGTTGTATACATGGTTGGTGGCGATAACGGAACCGGCACCGGTCATATTTTGCACGATGATCTCGGGCTGGCCGGGAATATACTTGCTCATGTACTTCCCGAACAGACGGCCCCACCGGTCATAAAATCCGCCGGCGGTCGAACCCACCATGATGCGAATGGTCTTTCCTTTATAGAACTGATCGCTCTGCGCACCGGCTTTGGGAGCCATGCCCGCAAGAATCATTGAAAAACAGAAAATCAGCGTAAGCAAAAGCACTCGTTCTTTCATATCAAACTCCTTTCGCTGCCTTGATCATCTGCCGTGTTAACGGTTCAACCCTCTGCGCGACCCATTTAACCACTCCCTCTCCCCTACCGCCAAGTGGTGAACTATATCGAAGCCTGAGCGGTGTCAATCCCATCCCTGTCCGCATGACCACGGTCAAAAGACTGTGCATGGTGCATAGGGTCAGACTGAGTTAGCCCCGGTTTGCCGGACACCTTAGAAAGGGAACAAATAACCTTGAGGAGGTGTTCGATGACGAAGCGCAAGAAGTACACATCGGAGTTCAAACGAGAAGCGGTGATGGGTTGCTAGCGCGCTCGGCGTAATACTGCGACCCACTGGGGCTGCGTCACGCTCCACATGCCCTTACGTGGACCGTCGTCCTCGATCCGTAGGTCTACGGCTTCGGGCTTCTGACGCAGCAATTCGGCGGCGGCCTCGAACTTCGCGAGGCCTTCGACTCCGGAGAGGACTGCGATCGTGGAGAGCGCGATCAGGTCAGCGAAGTTATGTCCATAGAGCCGGCTCGGCTGGCGTTGCACCTGGATTTCCACCGGAGCACCGGCGGCTCGCAGCATTTCGCTGATCGCGCCGCCGCCCTCTGCGGGCAATCCTAGCAGACGGCGGCGCTCAGCGATTACTGAGAGATGCCGTGCGTTGTCACCGGTGTCGCCGCCCCTTTCAATGAAACTTTTCAGGACGAGGCCCGTATAGCCGACGGTTTCGTCGGTAACGACAACGAACAGCGCTCCGCCGGGCTTTAAGAAGCGCACCATCCGTGTCACACTGAAGCGAAGGTCGTCCACGAAATAAATCATGTGCAGCGCGAGGCCGAGGTCGACGCTCCCATCCTGCGGCAGCGCGTGCCCCGAGCGTTCGGCTGCCGAGTCGATCTCATCAAATCCCGCCGCTAGCGCGACGCCGGGTCGCAAATGCGCCTGCGTCGTCAGGAACGCGACGTAGTCTGCGAGGTAGTCGGGATTAGGCTCCTCGATCGAGACCCGGGTGCCCTTCGGCACCGAAGCGGCGACTAAGGCGAAGGTTTGGCCGTCACCCGCTCCAAAGTCAAAGATGTGACCGTCACTCGGGACCGATACCTCTAAGGCCCGTCTCAGCTCCGGGACGAACATGTCGCGCTGGTCGGTGCCCATCATCAGAACACGCCCAAGTGGATCCGGTTTCAGGAGCCTGGCGAAGGCGTTACGGTACTGGCGGTGGGGGTCGAGCCCCTCGAACTCGTTGCGCACAAGCTCGATAGCTTCGTCCAAGTGAAGTGCGAGATCCTGAGCTCTGGCCCGGTCAATTTGAATCGGCATGCGTCTCCTAGACTATTTAATCTAACAATTCCCCGCAGCTTGCTGCGGGCACCCTATTGATGGGGAATCCAAAGGGGGCGAGCATCCCCTTTGGTCGCGTGCGGGGTTAATACCCCGTACGCGAAATGCTCCGTTTATTGCACCGACTCCGTAACCGAAAAGGGGACATTTAGATTTCGATTACCGAGCCGTGAGTCGTACGTGGCATACAGACAGGATGCGATTAAAGTCTACCCCGCTTTCTTTTACCGCCCTTCATAGATCTTTGCGATGAAACCTTCGCTCTCCAGCTCAGAGATGAGACTTCGGTCGATGAAGTCTTCGATCTTTAGCCGACCTGCCTGGGGCACGGTTGCGGAGAGTTGTTGTAGCGCCACACCCATGACCTTTGGATCTGGGAATGGAACTTTTTCGTGGACGGATTTGTAAACTTCGAAAGTCTTGTCGAGGATTGATCGGTCGCTGGTTTTGAGAAATCGTTGCATCACTTTGACGGTGAAGTCCTTATCGGTCTTCGCCGTTTTGATGCCCTCGATCCAGCCGCGCAGAAATCTTTTAACCATGTCTCTCTTGCCGGAAAGAAATGATCTGCTGACGACAACGGTGCTGCCTGGATAGCGAATCGGCAGTTGGCTGAGATCGATCACCTTGTGAAAGCCGAGCTTTTCGGCTTCAAACGCAGTATCGCCGGCCACGATCGCGCCATCGACGGCACCGACTTTGAGCGCGCCGAGCCGTTCCGGCAATCCGCCGGTTTGAATCACCGCGATGTCCCGGTCAGGCGCAAGATGGTAGTGCCGCAACGCTTCATGCAGTACCAGATCCGAGAGCGAACCATAACGGTCGCTGCCGATCTTTTTTCCCTTCAGGTCTTCGGGCTTTTTAATCGAATCTCGGGTCATGACGACGTGGAGCAATCGATTCGATGTCACGCCGACGGTAGCCAGCTCCGCGCCTCGAGACCACGCCGTTAGTGCCGGCGCCGAACTCATGTTGGCAATGTCCACTTGGCCCGACAGAATCGCCGGGATAATTACGGAGCCGGCCGATATATAAACGAGCTGGACATCCAGTCCTTGTTTCTTGAAAAAGCCGGCGTGATCGGCGATCCACAGCGGCGCATAGGTGGGTGACAGCGCGGCGAATGGAACTGTCAAACTCTGTGCCGCGGCAGGAGCTGAGGCGTAAAAAAGCCCAAGAATAAGCAGTATGATTTTCAACTTCACCCGCAACACGCTTCTCGTCTCAATGTTTAGCTGCCGGACGCCTGCTGCAGACCGATACCATGCGCTAACAGCTCAAGATCTTCGGAGCGGGACACGGTCACGTTAAAATTATACGCATTGGAGCGGAACTGATGCAGGGCAAAAGGTTGGGATTGCGGGTGAACACCGTGGATGCAGTCATCCGGCACAATGCTGTAGTAATTTCTGATGTGAAATCCGATGACCGCATGATAAACGCAGTTGCTCGACCCTATGCCGGTAACGACGATCTTATCTTGACAAGGGCGGAGATCCAATTTTTCCAAAGTTGCTTCCATTGGTGTCTTATAAAAACAATCGTGCGAGGTTTTCTGAACGATGTTCTCCCCTGGCAATGGCTTTAGCTCCTCGACGAAATCCGCGCCCGGACAACCCAGCAACAAACCATAGGGCCGCCGGAAAACGGTAAACTCAGGATGGTCCTTGGTACGGACGGATTGCACGTGAATGATCTTTCCGTTGACCTCGCGAAAGCGATCGAGGAGGCGGCGAATATTGGCGATTACCGGCTTGACGCCGGGGCCATGCCGCTCGCACCCTTCCACCTGCATATCGACAATGACCAAGCCCGTAGAGTCAGGATGCAATTCGATCTTGTTTACGTTTTCCATCTGCCAATCCTCTTGTAACGTTGGATTGCCAGCGAGTATTTCACAGCATGTTTTGAGTTGTCAAAGGATCATTCAAAGTACCTGCCACTGAAGGCATAGGGTCGTAGCTTTATTCTTGCTGGGTTTACCGACACAGATCCGCGACCGCTCCATATGCGGCCCTCGATATCAATAAAGTCCCGCTGACAAGGAACTGATCGGCTTGGGCGTTCAAATGGTTCAATCTGCCTATGAGCTTGAATGGTTCTAGTCGTCAAAGTGCGCGGTAAACTCCTCGTCTTCGAATTTCACCCTTGAACATTGAACATGGGACCTTGAACGATTTTTACAAGCCGTAGGACGCCTGGGAGTTGGTCTCAAGGATTTTATCGCCTGCCGCCGCGAAAAGACTCCCGGTACCATTTTCCGGTTTGAAACCAAAAGGGGATCTGCCTCAGGTGGACGAAAAGCTAAACGCCTCTCAACGTAAGCGCAAGCGGCTCTCGAGCTCTGCCGAGCCTGTTGACAAGTTGACACGACGCAAGCTCATCGGATACTGTCCCCCAAAAATAGCAGCCTGATGGTTGACTCTTTCCGGGCAGGCCCTTTCGGCTCTTGAAATCTTGAGACCGTGAACAGGGTTATGGTCGAGGGGAAATCTGAGCCCAAGGTCAAGCGCCGGGTGAAAGTGATTGCCGAAGGGGGGCGGGCAGGTTTGCTTATAGCGATTTGTCCGCGCCGTTCTTTTTTTGGCGCAGCGAGATTCCGATATTTATTTCGCCAGTGACAAGCGCTGCCGCAGATCGTGTTGTCTGTGATGTAAAAGGCTGTGATTCGCGGTAGCGCAGCAAACCATAAGGAGGGTTTCGGACATGCGGCTGTTGCGGCTTGTCGTTCTTATCGTTGGCACCGCGGTCATCGCCGCCGTGTTCACTTTAAAGGTTAGCGCTCAAGACTGCCCGCGCGGCGCATTGGACGCCCGCTATTGTGACCGCGACGGGGACCTGGTCGCGGACTCCCCGACCGATCCTAAGCAGTCGCTCAATCCCGCCACCTTGATCTTTTCCTATACGCCGGTGGAGGACCCCGAGGTTTATCGCAAAGTGTGGGATATGTTCCTGCGGCAGCTGGAAAAGATCACCGGCAAGCAAACTCAGTTCTTCGCCGTACAGTCCAATGCCGCGCAGGTCGAGGCGATGCGCGCCGGGCGACTGCACATCGCAGGTGTGGCGAGCGGCAGCAACCCGATCGCGGTCAACTGTGCCGGCTTCGTTCCATTTGCGACGATGACCTCGCACAAGGGCGAGTTCGGCTACGAGATGGAGATCATCACCCATGTCGACAGCCCGATCAAAAAGATCGAGGACATCCGCGGCCGTACGTTGGCGTTCACCGATCCGAACTCGAGTTCGGGGTTCAAGGCGCCATCGTCGCTACTGCGCGCGGAATTCAAGCTAGTCGCGGATAAAGATTTCAAGACGGCGTTTTCCGGCAAGCACGACAACTCGGTCATCGGCGTCGTAAACAAGGACTATGACGCGGCGGCGGTGGCCAACTCGGTGATGAGACGGATGATCCAGCGCAAGGTGGTGGATGGATCGCGCATCCGAACGATTTACAAGTCGCAAACGTTTCCGACGACGGGCTACGGCCATGTCTACAATCTGCAGCCGGAGCTCGCCAAGAAGGTGCGCGAAGCATTCTTCGCCTTCGACTGGGAAGGCACCGAGCTGAAAAAAGAGTTCGGCAAGGGCGAGCCGCCGCGAGAGACCTTCGGTCCGATCAGCTATAAGCAGCACTGGGAGGTCGTGCGCAAAATCGATCAAGCTTCGGGCGTGAGCTACAAGTGCAGATGAGCGCGCGTTCCGGCGCGATGCTTCTCTTGCGCGGGCTTACCAAGCGCTATCCCGGAGGCGACCTCGCGGTCAACGGCGTCAACCTCGAGGTACCTCGCGGCCAGGTAATGGCGCTGATCGGTCCCTCCGGTGCCGGCAAGTCGACGCTCATCCGCTGCGTGAATCGCCTGGTCGAACCCACCGCAGGCCAGGTCTCCCTCGATGGCGAGGACGTTACCAAGCTCTCCGGTTCGGCGCTCCGGCGCGCCCGCCGGCGGATGGGGATGATCTTCCAGGAATTCGCGCTGGTCGAACGCCTGACGGTGATGGAAAACGTGCTTTCCGGACGGCTCGGTTATGTCGGATTCTGGACCAGCCTGGCGCGGCGCTATCCGCAAAGCGACATCGACCAGGCGTTTGGCTTCCTCGCCCGGGTGGGACTCGTGGAGTTCGTGGACAAGCGCGCCGACGCGCTCTCGGGTGGGCAGCGCCAACGCGTCGGCATCGCCCGTGCGCTCATGCAGGATCCGGCCATCCTGCTCGTCGATGAGCCTACCGCCGCGCTCGATCCCAAAACCTCGCGCCAGATCATGCGGCTTATCTGCGAACTCTGTGTGGAGCGGGACCTCGCCGCGATCATCAACATCCACGACGTGGCGCTCGCCAGCATGTTCGTCAGCCGGATCGTGGGCCTGTGCAAGGGGGAGATCGTGTTCGACGGCGGCCCCCGCGAGCTCACGCCGGACGCGTTGACCCTCATCTACGGTGAAGAGGACTGGCAGGCCACCATTCGTCGCGACGAGGAGGAGGACGCCGCGGGCGCGGTCGACGCAAGAGCCGTGACAGGAAGTGCCCAGGTCGTCCTATGAGCGCCGCCGCAGCTTCCCGCAGTTGGCGTCCGCCGCCATTCATCACCAACCCGCGGCTGCGCTGCGGCATGTGGCTCGGTTTGCTCGCCTATCTGGCGCTCGCCATCGGTTCGCTGGAGATAAACTGGATTCGCCTTGCCGAGGGTTTGGAGCGCGGTTGGCGCTTTGTTTCGGCCTTTGCCCGACCTAATTTCACCGGTCGCTGGGGTGAAATCTCGGAAGGCATTCTGGAGAGTCTTGCCATGACCGTGACAGCGACTGCGATCGGTGTGGCGCTCGCCGTTCCCGTCGGTCTCGGCGCGGCGCGCAATCTCGCGCCCCTGCCGGTTTATTTTTTCTGCCGCGGCCTCATCGCGCTCTCGCGCACGTTTCAAGAGGTGATCATCGCGATCCTGTTCGTAAAGATGTTCGGCTTCGGGCCGCTCGCCGGCATGGTTACGCTGGTGGTCGGTACCATTGGCTTCAATGCGAAATTGCTGGCGGAAGACATCGAAAGCGCCGATCCAGCCGCGATGGAAGCGATTCGCGCCACCGGCGGTTCCTGGGGACAGCTGATCACCTACGGGGTGCAGCCACAGGTCATGCCGCGTTTCATCGGCCTCGCCGCTTACCGGCTGGACATCAATTTTCGCGAGTCTTCGGTGATCGGCATTGTCGGCGCGGGCGGGATCGGGTCAACGCTCAATACCGCCTTCGACCGTTATGAGTTCGAGACGGCCGCCGCGATCCTGCTCGTGATCATCGTCATTGTCATGATGGCGGAGTATTCCTCCGGCCATATCCGCAGGCGGTTCCAATAATGCCTGTTAGAGAGCGCGATGGCCTCAAGGTCTGGCGGCGGCGCGACCGTCGCAGCCAGTTTTCCATCTGGCTCGGGTGGTTTTTTGGCACGCTTCTCTTCGTGCAAGCATGGCGTTTGGTCTCCAAGCACACGATCTGGGACTTTGCGCTGGACGCACCCGTCCAGGCCTGGGATCTCATGGTGCGGATGGTGCCGCCGCGCTGGTCCTACATCGACAGCCTGTGGCGGCCGATCTGGGACACCCTCAACACCGCGACGCTCGGCACGTTGCTCTCGATTGCGATTGCCTTTCCGATCGCCTTTCTCGCCGCGCGCAACACGACGCCGGATCTTGTCTTCGTGCGTCCGGCGGCGCTGCTCATGATCGTATCATCGCGTTCGATCAATTCGCTCATCTGGGCGCTGCTGCTCGTCACAGTTGTCGGTCCCGGCGTGCTTGCCGGAATCATCGCCATCGCGCTGCGTTCAATCGGTTTCATCGGCAAACTTCTCTACGAGGCGATCGAGGAAACCGACCGCGTTCAGGTGGAAGCGATAGCCGCCACCGGAGCGTCCCGCCCGCAGCAGCTCACCTACGGCGTGCTGCCGCAGATCATGCCCGCCTTTGCCGGTATCTCGGTCTATCGCTGGGACATCAACATTCGCGAGTCCACCGTGCTCGGTCTGGTCGGCGCAGGGGGCATCGGGCTGCAGCTCAATGCCTCGGTGTCGCGGCTGGCATGGAACGAGGTAACCGTGATCTTCATCTTGATTTTTGTGACCGTTATCGTCTCGGAGTGGGTGTCGGCGAAGGTCCGGCACGCGATCATATGAGTCCCCGCCGGTCGCAAAGATCGGCGCGGCTCTGCGCAGAGACGGTCATCTTCGACGTCGACGGCACGCTGGTCGACAGTGCGGCGGATATCCACGCAGCGCTCAACCATGGACTGGCGTTGGCCGGTGGCGGGCCGATGGACTTCGAGGCCGCGCGGCGGCTCATCGGTCTGGGACTCGAGCGCAGCGTCGAGAAGGTGCTTGCGGAGTGCGGTTTCAGGCTTGAAGGCGCCGAGCTCGTCCGCATCAAGTCGGCGTGCACTGCTTACTATGACGCCCATCTGCTCGAGCGAACGCGCTTGTATGCCGGCGTGGCGGAAACGCTGGAGGCGCTTCGTAACACAGGAACGAGGTTGGGGATCTGCACCAATAAGCGTGCCGAGACAACCCGGCGCATCCTGTCCGGACTGGGCATTTTGAACCAGTTTGGGGTGATCATCGCGCGTGGAACAGTGGCGCAGGACAAACCTCATCCGGCGCCGCTGCTCGCCGCGATCCACGCGCTGGAAGGGCATCATAGCCGCGCCGCCATGGTGGGCGACACCTTGGCCGACATCCAGTGCGCGCGCGCAGCCGGCGTTACCGCCATCGCGGTGAGCTACGGATACAGCGATCTCCCGGTTTCCGAGCTGGGCGCCGATACATCAGTCGACGTCTTTTCCGAACTTTTCCCCGCTCTGCGACCCTGAGTCGGCCAGTGCGCCTGTCGTCGGGCGACCACCAAAGCCATTGAGGACAAAATCCCAGGGGATGTCCCAGGGTGACTCTCGAAGTGTATCGCCTCCGTCCGCCGCGGCAGTTTGTCAGTTATGCAGAGATGGTCAGACACCTACGAGCTGACTATCTTTGATGAATTGCACGAAGTCTGATTCGGCTTTCGACCTCGGAACATCTTCTGCGACGATCGGGACCGGCTTTACTTTCTGGAGCGAGTCGAACACCAGCGCGCTAGCATCGTTAGCGGTTATCGGAGAAAGCGAACTGTCCGTCTCCTCGTTTTCCGGGGAGAGGGTGCGATAAGGAGCTACGATGTCGCAACGTTCTGCTCGCTCTCGACAGTTTTCCGCACCGTCGGCCGTCTCATCATGCGTTCCTGCCATGCCGTATAGGCGCTGAGATCCTTCATGGGAAATCCGCCTCGCACGCCCCAGCCGTAGAAAACCAGCGCGTAGCCATCGACGACCGTGAAATCTCGGCCCATGATCCATTCGTTTCCCTGGAACATGGAGTCGATCTCCTGGCAGTTGGCCCAGAACGATTTCCGCCCATTTTCTTTTACCCCTGCGTACGCCGCTTCGCCTTCGGCAAAACGCTCGGGCCGGTTCACGCGCTGAAACGAGGGATGCACGATACTGGAAAACCAGCACATCGTCGCGATGCCGCGCGCCTCTTCGGCCGGATCGGCCGGCATGAGCTTCTTTTCCGGAAACCGCCGCGCCAGGTAAGTGAGTATCGCGGTGTTTTCGACAAGGATCTTGCCGTCGACATCGAGCGCCGGCACTTTTCCCCGCGGGTTGATTTTCTGATAGGCCTCGGTCCGCTGCTGCCCCTTTGCGAGCAGGATCGGCTTTGCCTCATAAGGCGCGCCGGTTTCTTCGAGACCGATATGAGAGGCCAAAGAACATGCGCCGGGACTGAAATAGAGCGTCATCATGGGAACAACTCCTTATTTGTCGAGTGAATTTGGCGACAGCCTATGCGCTAACGCGCTATCCTGTCAACTCTCGAACACATTCGCCAGCGCTATCAATTCAGAATTTTGGATCAATTCCCTTTCATGGGGCGCGATGATAATAGTGGCGCGATCCTCGGTAGAAGGCGGAGGTGAAATCGTGCGATTTAAAATCACGTCGCTTTGGTCAACGATATTGGCTCTAGGACTGGGGAGCGTATGGCTTTTCCCCAGGTTTTCCCATTCTCAGGCGCCGTATTACCAAGGAAAAACCATTACCATCATCAGGGGTGGGGAGCCCGGTGGCTCTGGCGATATGCAGGCCAGGGCCCTGATTCCTTTTTTGCGAAAAAATATTCCTGGAGAACCGAATATTGTCATCGAAAACATGCCAGGCGCCGCGGGAATGAAGGCGGTGAACTACATTTATTCATCCGCCAAACCCGACGGACTCGCGATCGCCTCCGCGGGGACGCCGATCATCACCGGCCCGCTCCTCGGCACGGTGGGGGCAAGGTACGATCTCGACAAACTTATCTTTCTCGGCTCTACGGAGAGCGGCGATCCTTATGTTTTTCTTACCCGGCGTGAGGCCGGGCTCGACAGCTTGGAGAAACTGCGCGCGGCATCGGGAGTCAGAATCGGGGCGCAGACGGTGGGCCACTCGGTTTACACCAGTGGGCGCATCTTCGCCTTTCTGCTGGGGCTCAAAGAGCCGAGATTCGTTGTCGGCTTCGGCGGTCCGGAACTTGACATCGCGCTGGCGCGCGGCGAAATCGACGGGCGGACGAACAGCGCCGATACGGTTGTGCGCCGCAATAATGAAGCGCTGGAAAAAGGAGCATTCCATATCCATGCAACCATCGCGATTCCCAGAGGGAGGTTCCATCCGAGCTTTACAAAAGTCCCGGAATTGGACAGCTTCGCGCGCAACGAAAAAGAGCGACAATTGATCCAGGTCTTTCGTTCGTTCCTTTACTTGCGCTGGCCATATGTTTTACCGCCCGCCACTCCCCCGGAAATCGTCAAGACCTTGCGGGTAGCCACCGCGAAGGCCTTCAATCACCCTGAGTTTGCGAAGGAATTTAAAAAGCTCATGGGCAGCGATCCATCGCCGCTAACCGGTGAAGAGATGGACAGCGCCCTTAAGGATCTGCCGCGCGATCGGGAGAGCCTCGATCTCTACAAAAAAATGTCTGACCATGGTCCGCTCCCCGCTCGGTAGCCCGAATTATTCATGCTCCTAGGGAAATTCACCGCGGTCGCGGCAAGTTCCCGCTCACGGTGCATGCGTCGGATCCCAGCAGGTTCGGAAGTTTTCATTGAAGCGATCGAGGAGCTGCATATCCTCTGGAGAAATTTCAAAGTCAAAGATATCGGCATCTTCGAAGATGCGTTGACGATTGGCCGATTTGGGAATCACGACCAAACCGTGTTGCAGCGCCCAACGGATCAGGATTTGCGCCGTCGACTTGGCTTCCGAGCGGCGGGAGAGCTTATCCACAAGCGGCAATCGTGACCGGGGAGCCGCCGGGTTGGTTCCTGATGTCGAATATTTTTTGGCCACCGCGATGAGTTTCGGATCCTTCAGTCGCTCCCCCTTGGTCAGAGGACTGTAGGCTTCGAGGACTATGTTCCTGGCAGTGCAGAATTCCAATAAATCCCGCTGAAATAAATAAGGGTGAAACTCTACCTGGTTGACTGCGGGAACTGTGTTGGTCTCGGCAAGTAGCTCGGTCAAGTGCCTGATCGTGAAATTACTGACACCGATGGAACGCGCCTTGCCCTCGGCCCGCAGCGCTTCCAGGAAGCGCCAACTTTGCCGCCGTTCGCGCACTGGGTAGTGGATCAGGTAAAGATCAACATAATCCAACTGGAGCTTGCGCAGACTCGTGTCCAGGGCTCGCGCGGGGTTTCCATGATCGGAATTCCACAATTTCGTCGTGACAAATATCTGCTCCCGGGGAATGCCGCTCATTCTCATGGCGGCGCCCACACTCTCCTCGTTGCCATACATAGCTGCAGTATCGATGTGCCGGTATCCCGCTTCCAGCGCGGCGCGCACCGCGGCTTCACAGGTGGCGCCGGCGCGAGTCTGCCACACGCCCAAACCGAGCTGAGGAATAAGTTGCCCATCGTTGAGCGCTAATTTGGTCTCGATCGTAAGTTCCATAACCGGATGCTCCCAAGAGCTTTTGAATTACCGCATTGCAGACAGCGGCAAAAGCCCAGGGGGGCTTCATTGCGTTTAATCGCGTCACAGGAATTCGACTTCCTGTGGCGTGGCAGTGCTCGTGCGGATTTCACGGTCGCGTTTCACGGCCACAGTTTATGCGCGACTCTGAGTTCTTCTTGCGCGGTCTGCACAGCGAGTATTTCAGCACCTGCCGGGACGCCGGACCGCTATTTCGCTTTAACTAGCTGAAAGGCTTCATAAGACTCTGACAGAAACTTTTGGACTTTTTCTCGGCTCTTCCGACCAGTGGAGTCTTCGACACCGGTGTGGGAGTCGACGCCGGCCGGCCGGACCTCCAGAATCGCTCTCTTGACGTTCGCCGGTGTCAGTCCACCGGCGAGGACAACCGGCCGGTCGGAAAGTTCCACTAGCCGTCTGCTCACGCGCCAGTCGTGAGTCTTGCCGGTGGCGCCTGATGCACCGGTTTTTGGGTCGAAGGTGTCGGTGATGAAAGCATCCACGAACGGTGATAACTCACCCACCATCGCTTCGAGAGTCTTGTCATCGTGCATGCCGACGACCAGGCTTTTGATTACGGTCAAACTTGGATCGAGTGTTTTGAGACGCCCCAGCTCATCGCGATCGATGTCGCCGTGTAGCTGCACGATCCGGGCGCCCAGGGCATGACAAAAGGAAGCGACCTCGTTCGCCTCGTCGAGGTAAGTGATCAGCACGCCGTATACCGGCGGGGCCAACCCCTTGATGATCATCGCCGCCTCGCTCTCGGTTAGATCTTCGCGGTGCACCGCCAGCCGTAATGGAAATCCCAGATAGCGAACGCCGCATTGCTCAAGCATTTGAGCCTCAGCCCCATCGATTACTCCAGCAATTTGGATGAAATTGTCGTCGAGCATGATCAGCGATTCGTCATTCAAGCAGAAATCGGCAGCGAGCATTTATACTCACTGTTATCGACGCAGAGAGCAAATAGCACATATCGAGTCGTATCTTGGGTCGTGCCTGGATATCTAGACCATCCTTTGATTGTTAGCCCCAGCTGGGGCATTCAGGGTTCCCAGTCTGGGGACGCTAAGTATTGACTCATTTTGCTCGACTCGATCACACTTGCAACAATCGAATCCAGTTGATCGTTGGAGCGCTGCGGGTTGAGACTTCGACGATTCGATTTGCAGCTGTATTGCTCCCCAATTCTTAAAAGAAACCTATCACGGGTAGGTTGATCGGGGGGATTACCTTGATCGAAATCCTACGTCGATTCGGACACTCCAAGCACGGCGATGTCCGAATAAGGCTGTGATCGCGAAGGTATAATCTAAGAGAAAAGCAAAGGTCGTCGTCGTGGTGTGACCTCGACCCTGCCGACTCGATAACTGTCATCGCATGATTCGGAAAACTCTGCTCAGTTCGCTGGACGTAGAACTGGCTATTCTGAAAATTCTCGGGATGCTGTCGTCGCTCTGCCTATTAAGCGAATTCAAAGCGTCGCGGAACAGAAGACCGTTATCTCTTGATTATCTTTCCGAGGATTTGCGCGGGATCGAGATTCTGATACGGCACATCGCTTTCGCGCTCTGCTTTTTCTTTCTCGCGAGCCGCATTTATGAATGCCCAAAGCGCAGCGCCAACAAATGGCAACGTCGCTAAGAAAAATAAAAGCCAAACGCTTAACTGATAAGCTTCCGTTCGCGAAATCGCGCTACTACCAGAATTAGATTTTTCACTGTTTGCAGTTGTCGCCCCAACCCTGAAATAAGAGCCGCCACCTGTGGCGCCGCCTGCCGAGGCAACCGAGGAGTCACCCGAGCCGGAAATAGATTCACCACCGGAACCACCACCTGAGCTACCACCGGAACCACCGCCTGAACTGCCACCGGAACCACCGCCTGAGCTGCCGCCGGATCCACCATCGGAGCTGCCACCGGAACCACCACCTGAGCTGCCACCGGAACCACCACCTGAGCTGCCACCGGAACCACCACCTGAGCTGCCACCGGAACCACCACCTGAGCTACCACCGGAACCACCACCTGAGCTACCACCGGAAATACCACCTGAGTTGCCACCGGAAATACCACCTGAGCTGCCACCGGAAATACCAGCTGAGTTGCCACCGGAAATACCACCTGAGCTGCCGCCGGATCCACCATCGGAGCTACCACCGGGACCACCGCCTGAGCTACCGCCAGAACCACCGCCGGAGCTACCGCCAGAACCACCGCCGGAGCTACCGCCAGAACCACCGCCGGAGCTACCGCCAGAACCACCGCCGGAGCTACCGCCAGAACCACCGCCGGAGCTACCGCCGGAAGTGCCACCTGAGCTGCCGCCGGACCCATCATCGCCCGGAGTAATCGATCCACCAACGTTCGTCCAAGCAGTTTGAAAACTTTGACCGATATTTGAGTCTCGAACACTCAACCAAAAGCCTAGAGCGACTAGCAGGACGATAAGCGTGTACTCAACTAGTCCCTGACCTTTGTTGGTCGAAATGAGGCGTTTCTTAAAAAGCGATAATCTGTCCATTCACAAGTATCCGTTCTCAACTCGATGCCTGAGCAACTGTCAGACCAAATCAATTAGCTGCAAACTAAGGCATATTTCATGATGTTTTTTACGGACTGAAGGAAAAATATCAGGAATTCGAACCCGACCGATATGGCGCCGGGCTTTGGTGCCATAATTACCTGGTCGACGAATTTTGTCGTGAGTGTCGAACGGACTCACCAACTCTCTTGGGTCAAGGCGCAAGCGTTGGCGCACGGGGAATTTGTGAATTTTTCGCTTGTGCGCGTGATGCTAATTCGAAATCTTGCCGGCATGATTGGCGACTTTTGGCGCGATAGACCTGATTTAATATTTCCTTGGTTCTTTAAGTCTTCGGAATTCAACCTTGCACCTTGAACACTCGGCGACTGCTGACGCGCCAGTGCCAACAGCTTGATCGCTCACACGCATTGGGGATAAAAAGCTATAAGACAGGCAAACGTACGACCCCCCTCTGGAGTACAATTAAAGAGATAGAGACAACCATGATGAATACGATAACAGACGACCTCCGGGTCATGACCTCGGGCGCTTTTACCGCGGCGTATCTTGAACTCATTCCACAGCTCGAACTTCTGACCAAGAAAAAACTCGTGACCGCCGCGACGTCCATAGGGACGGGGGAGACTTCCATCCCGAATCGACTGCGACGCGGTGAAGCAGTTGACGTTGTCATCGTCGCAGACGGCGTACTTGTGGGATTCATCAAGGACGGCCTGATCATAGCCGAAAGCTATACTCCTCTCGCGCGCTCAGCCATCGGCATGGCGGTGCGGGCAGGAGCGCCTAAGCCGGACCTGAGCACGGTCGACGCGCTGAAGCGCACGCTCTTGCAAGCGAAATCCATCGCGTACTCGGCCAGCGTTAGCGGTGAGTATCTCACCAAGGAGCTCTATCAGCGCTTGGGAATCGCCGATCAGGTGATGAGTAAAAGCCGGCTCATCGGCGGTGGTGAGCGAGTTGGCGCCGTGGTTGCGCGGGGAGAAGCGGAAATCGGCTTCCAACAGTTGAGCGAGCTACTTCCGGTGCCCGGAATAGATCATGTGACGCCGCTACCGCCAGAAGTGCAGAAAGTCTCGGTGTTCTCGGCCGGAGTCGCCCGAAGCACGACCGATGCGGACGCGGCTCACGCGCTGATTAAATTCCTCGCTTCACCGGAGGCGGCCCGCGCCATCACCAAGAGCGGCTTGGAGCCGATCAAAGCGGGACTCGGACAAGTATCCCGCTAAGGCGCGAAGGCGCCAAGTCTTGGAATAAATGTTTTCTAAAATCTTTGCGCCATTGTGACTTTGCGGGAGACAATCCGATTTCTCTTCTGCTTTCGTGCGCTTTGCGTTCTTTGCGGCTAATATTTTTTCTCACAGCTTCGCGAGATCGCTAATCTTGCCGCGCCGGCCGGCAAAGTTGAAGTTCGGCCACTCTTCAACCTGGGCGTCGCGATAGTTTTCCCGGTACCATTTGACGATCTCGCCCGCCGTCGCGAACCAAACATTGGCGTGGCTCTTGGCGTAGCGGATGAACTCGCGCAATAATAATGCGCGAAACGGCCGGCCGCCGACAAACGGATGATTGCCCCACATCATGAACTTGGGATCACTGGCCCCTTCCTCGTACAGGCAATCGAAGCAATCCTTCCACATCTGCAACAGATCGCGCGGCGTTCTGCCCGCGCGCTGGTAGCTCGAATAATCATTCAAGTCTTGGAAGTACGCCAGCACGGTCAGTTCCTTGCCTTTGACCTTGAGCGTATAAGGCGTCTCCTCGTGCTGTGGGTCCATCCAGTAGTCGTAACCGCACTCCACGATCACTTCCGGCGTCGACGCGCTCGGCGCCACGCCGGTGGAAAGATAGCCCGCCGGCGCCTTGCCGACGACTTTTTTCACCGCGTTGACGGTATTCTGTAGGTCCTTCTTTTCCTTCGCCCGCTGCTTCATATAGCTGTAATCGTGCGTCCAGGTCTCGGTGCCGACCTCGTGGCCAAACTCGGCAATCTCTTTGAAAATCTCCGGATAATTCTGCACCGTGATGCCGGTCGGAAAAAAAGTCGTGCGAATCTTTTCCTGCTCAAAAACATTCAGCATCCGGTAAATACCGACCCGTTCGCCAAATTCGCGGTCGGTGATGATCGCCAAGTTTCTTTTGGTGACGGCGTTGCGCGGAAAGCTGCGCCGATTCTCTTGCTGTAACGTGTCCGGCCCGCCCAGATCTTCCGGCCAAGTTTCAAAAGCGACGCAAGGCGTGATCGCGATGCGCGCGCCGTTGGGCCATTTGATCGGCTTGCGCCGCGGTTTAACTTTCATAATGCCTCCTTAAAATTACAAAAAGTTTTCTACTCATGCCACAGTTCGAAAGGCTTGCCAACCGAGCGGCGGCATAGAAAGCGGTTCGCGCAGTGAACAAAAGAAAGGGCGGGTTTGCAACCCGCCCTTTGTACACAAGTCCGATTCCGATTTTGCGTTATATGCAGTTAAGTTTCCGAATCCCAATTATCTTACTTTGTGATCTCTGTGCCCTTTGTGGTTGGACTTCCTCTTACTTGAACTGTGGCATGACTTTCTCGGCGAACAGGCGAATGCTCTTGAGCGCCATCTCTTGCGGCATGCCGCCGAAGTGAAATGTCCCTGAAATAGTCGTAAGCCCGTTAGGTTCGCTCCACTTGCGGATCGTGTCAGCGACCCGCTGCGGATCGCCAGCCAGCACGAATCCCTCGGTGATCTGCGTCTTAGCGTCGCGCTGGATGAGCAATCCCACTTCTTTGCGATCCAAATCTGCTTTCGTGTGAACGTCGAGATAGTTGTCTAAGTAAGGCGCCGCGTCTTCTATGGCTTTGTCTAAACTGCTCGATACGTAAATGTGGAACTTTCCCAAAATGTCCATTTGGCCGGCATCATGGCCCGCATTGGCCAAATTATTGCGATAAATTTTGATAAACGCCGGCAACGCTCCCGGATCCCGATAGAGATACGGCAGCGTCATCAAATGAAAACCATTTTCTCCGGCCCAACGAAAGGAATCCTCGGTGCGCGCGCAGCCCACCCAAAAGCGCGGATGGGGCCGCTGCACCGGCTTGGGGAACACCGGGACGTTTTCATAATTGAAAAACTCCCCCTTGAAATTAACCGGCTTGTCCGACCAGGCTTGCAGCATGACCTCGACGCCTTCATACATGCGCCCGGTCGCTTCCTTCTGATCGACGCGGTATTTTTTATATTCATGCGCCTCGCTGCCCTTGCCGACGCCGAAGTCCAATCGGCCGTTAGAAATTACGTCGACCATCGCGTAGGACTCCGCGATGTCGATGGGATTATGCAGCGGCAGAACATTGATGGCCACACCGAGGCGAATTTTTTTGGTCGTGCGCGCGATCGCCGACATGAACGTCGGCGGATGCGGCAAGTCGCCGCCGTAGTGCGCGAAATGATGCTCGGTTACCCAGATGTGATCGTAGTCGAGCCGGTCCATTTCCTCCATCTGCGCAAACATCTTGTGGTAAAACTCCGTCACCGATCCGTCGAGATCGGGAACATAAGTCGGCAAATAGTGCGAACCAAATTTCATTGCGCTCATCGCTATCGAATCCTCCGAAAATTGTCCCTAAACATTTGGTTCAGGCTTTCCTGTGAAACACGGCTCGGAGATTGCACCGCCGCGGCGCCCTTTGACGTCGCTCAGGACAGACTCAGGGCGCGGAGTAAATAGTTTTTGATCAAGAAATTCTCTGAACTCTGCGAACGCTGTGCCTCTGTGGTGAATTCTTCTCAACAGGAAACCTGGAATAACCAAACATATAGGGTGGTCGGCGGGCAGAAGTCAACGGGATGGCGCGCCGCACCGTCGCCGCCGACAGTTTGCACCATACGGTCTGCGCCGTTAAAATTATCCGAGAAAAATACTTATGAAACGTTGGCAAGCGATCCTGTTGGCCGTCATGGCCACCCTGTGCATCGCCGTCGTTGGCGGCTACCGCATGGGTGTGCGGCTGCTCCAAGACCGAATCATCGAAGCTCTTGGACCAGGCAGCCAGTTGCGGGAACTTAAGGTCAATTGGTTCACTATTGAGATGTTTGGTGTCAGCATCGATGCGCCGAGAGGCTGGCCGGCCGCGCGTACGCTCGAGGCGGAGCATGTGACCATTGTGCCAGACCTCCGCAGCTTGTTATCCGATCGGGTTCGTATCTCATCCATCGTCATCGAAAAACCTTATCTTTCAATGCTGCGCACGCCGGGGAAATTGCGCATGATGCCGAGCCTGACGGAAACTGATGACAAGAAAAAGAATACCAGCGAAACCGCCGGTGCGGTGACGATCTCCGCCATTCACCTCAAAGATGGAACCATCGAGTTTTTCGATGCCACCGTGAGCCGGCCAGCGCTGCGCACGAGAATTGAAAAAATTGATGCGGTGATCCGCGACGTGGCCACGCCCGCGTCGGCAAAAACTCATTTCGAACTGGCGGGCATCGTCAAAGGGATCAAGCGCGATGGCCGGGTGAAGCTGATCGGCTGGGTTGGTCCAGGGGCTGACGACTCTTCGTCACGCACCGTGCTCACGGGAGTGGATATGGTCGCGCTCCAGCCCTATCTCGTCAAAAAAAACGATGTCCACGTCAGCCGGGGCTCCCTCGACTTGAATCTCGACTCCGAGGTGCGGAAAAATAACTTGGACGGTAAAGGCATGATTCTTCTAAGAGATCTGGAGTTCGCGCCGTCCCGCGGCTTCTTTGACACCTTCATGGGGCTGCCGCGCACCGCCGTGATCGGCTTCCTCAAAGACAATAACAACGCTATCGCCGTCGACTTCACCCTCAAAGGCAATACCGACAATCCAAACTTCTCACTCAACGAGAATCTGTCCACCCGCATCGCCACATCGATGGCCGGCACCCTCGGCGTCAGCATCGTCAACGTCGCCGAAGGCATCGGCAGCCTCGGCCGCAAAGGCTTAGAAGGCGCCGGCAGCGTAGTCGAAGGCATCGGCGCTAAAATAAAGGGATTGTTCGGTGGCGGGAGAAATTAACTCGCTTCAGCTAAACTGCAACCACTCACTGCAGCCCGACGATCCTGATCGTGCACTAATTGGCGACCGTACGCAATTTTCCATATGAGCTGGTTGATCGCCGCGGCGTGCGAGGGCGCCTATCTGCAAGGCCCCGTGTGTAATCAGATGAATCCGATTTCCGCCTCCTGTTTGCGCCCCCATCACTAGAGAGTAGCTATCGAACAAATTTTCTAGTTGTAAATTCCATCATCAACGGTACGTTTTCGTTAGATCGCGGAAAAAACTTTCGCTCTTTGAGATTCTGTAGTTATCCTGGATTGCCTAAAGAAGGAATCATTTCACTCCATAGCAGAGTGGTATGTCTCTTGCTCACTTAATTGTCGCTAATTGGTATTAAAGCCAAGTGCGGCTGAACCGAATTGTCGCCGTCGACAGGTAGATTGATTGGTTCTGAAATTGGAGACAACCAGCCGCGTACCATTCACATTAAAATCACTGGGATGCGATCGCCTGATACAAATGGAAAAGATCGCGAAAGCACAGGAGGAAAGCAAATGACCACTATTGGCCGCAGCGTCGCGTTGGCGATGTTTTTGACCTTAGCTCCGGTTTTTCCGGCCCACGCCCAAACCGATCAAGTTTCAGCGGGCGAAGGCCGGACCCAAGAACTGGTCGAGCAACTAAAAGAGTTGATCCGGGCAGCGGATCAAGACCGAAGATCGAACCCAGCGATGACCAAGCAACTCCGCGATCTCGTGCGCCGTTATGATTGGCCCTGGAGGGTTTCGCTTCTTTACGACGATTTTCGTGACGGAGATTACACCTACAACCCCCGTTGGAACGTCAACAATGGCGAGTTTCGGGTCGCCAGGGGATCAGGACTGAGATCTTATTTCGATCCACCGGCGTCCCAAGCGCGTCGGCCGGCTAGTCGCAGAGGCGATGGTTCGGCGATGGAATTGTTGGGCGATTTATTAATGGGATCCAGAGAGCGGGAACCCGAACCGGCACAAGCAAACTTAAAATCCGAAGCTGAAATATTTACCCGAGTTGGCATCACCAACGCCTTCGTGGTTAAGGCCGATCTCAACATCCGCAGATCCGCAGACCTCGATACCCGGATCGAATTCGGCCCCTTCCTGAGCGATGACCGTAGCTCAGGGTATCGGCTGGCCTACGAATCCGGCAGAAAACCATCCTTGACCCTGCTACGTTTTTCCCGGGGTCGGTCGGCGGTCATCGAGATGACTGATCAAGAAATAACCTTGGCGGACGGCAACTCGCATACCGTCGAGTGGCGCCGGACTAGTGACGGCGAAATGATCGTGCTGTTGGATAATAAAGAAATCATCAAAACTGTTGACCGCGCCTACGACGATACCTTCGAAGGTTTCGCGATGATCAATAAAGGCGGTGAGTTCGAAGTCAAGCGAGTGTCCATTTTCGGCACCCAGCGATAGCTCGGACCGGTAAGAGTTCGACTTACAGCTTGCTTAACTGGTTTTTCAGGCTTCCGTCTGAATAACCTTGTGCTATCTCCTTGATCTAGTTCACGACGAAGTACACGAAGGGTTTGGATGATTACAATTCCGAATTTCGTGTTCCTTGGTGGTGAAATCGATCGTGCACCCCTCCCCGTAAACACGGGCGTAACATAATATACCTTAAGTTTCCGGACTCTTTCTTGCGTACTTTGGGTTTTTTGTGGCTAAATCTCCTTTCCGTAGTGCTCTTCGTGTCTTTCGCGGTGAAAACTCCTTCGCACTAAACCCAGAAGAACCGGTAGTGGTTCAGTTTGAACCGTCGGAAAATATAAATTCCATTGACCCTGCCGCTTTCAATCGCTAGATTGAGGGCATGCCTACACGAGCAAGTAAGACCGGAAAGAAGCGCGATTTTACCCAGATCGCTAAAGACGTTATTGACCAAGCAACTGGCAATGCACCGCCAGAGCCGCCAGATACTCGCAACCCGCATGCTGTTGAGCTCTCCAAGCTAGGTGCGAGCAAGGGGGGGAAGGCAAGGGCCAAAGCTTTGTCGGCGAGAAAGCGGAAAGAAATAGCCAAAAAAGCCGTCACTGCGAGATGGCATAAAGCCAAAAAAACCCACCATTAAAGTTTCTAAGCTTCCCCGTCCACAATTACTAGGGCACACCTCTCGCCTAATTGTGTTTTCTATAGATAGTTAAAGCTTTAAGTATTATCAAGCGCATGGTGATGATTGAAGTCATGCACTAGGCTTGACCGATAAGTCGCTTTGGTGCTATCTTCAGGAAGAATAAAAACGGCCCTAATGGGACTGATACTCCCATTAGGGCCAAAGAGTGGGTCGGTAGCGTAATTGGACAATGCACCCTTTTCGTATGGGGGTTTTATGTGGGTTCGAGCCCCACCCGGCCCGAACCACTTCTTTTTGATAACACGGACTGCGGTCCGATTCAAGGTTTTTTGGAGGTCGTATGCCAGGGAGTCCAGATATTAAACGTGCGATAGAGATTATTGAACAGAGAATTCAATCACTCCAACAAATCAAGGAGATGCTAACGACTGAGTTTTTCGGAGATGATACCTCTACGGCGTTAGGTCCAAAAACAGTAGCAATCGCCATACAGGGTGGCGCTCCTAAAGTGGTTGTAGGAGAGCAAAAAACTCGGAAACAGGCATTGGTTGGTTTCCTAAGTGAAAATGGTCCGACTACTCGTGGCGATATTCTGAGAAAAACAGGACTGCCACGAGGAACTATCGCTTTTCTGCTGAATGACAAGAATACTTTTTCTCGACGTGATGATGGGAAGTGGATAGTTAGATAGGCGCACAGGAGTTAAGCACATGTCCTGGAAACGCAAAGACGCACTCGAACTTATGTTGCAGGATCAGGCACGAGGCAAGAGACAAGTAAGGGGCGACCCTGATAAAGTCCAGGAGCACCGCGATTTGCTGCGGGATATGAAAATGCTATTAAAACTAAAAGATGAGGTAACTTTCTTGAACGCCTTGATTATCGACTACCAACTGTCAGTCGATTCACCAATGTACCAAGCTGCTTTGAAGGCTTGGAGGACTTTAAGGGAAGATCGCGGATTTTCTTCCTAGCAACCGCTCTGATAATTCGCTCGTGTGCCTTTTTGATGCGTCTTTTTCTCTCGGAAGGCGGCAGTTTTTCTAGATGTTTTTCGATAATCGTGGTTAACTGATTAGCTGCCTCGTCCAAAGTTACTGGTTTCTTTGTTCCATTTTTCATAACGGATCTATTACTTACTCAAGTATAACAGCCGGGTCAAGTGTATCAACTTGGTCCGGCTAATTTATTTTGGAGGGGTACTTGACAACACTTAGTCGAGCAAGTATATTGTTCAGTATGAAACAGCTAAACACAAACCAGCGGGTAGAGATTCTAAAGGGCTTGGTCGAAGGCGTTGGCATCAACGCTACTTGCCGAATGACCGGCTTTGCCAAGAATACCGTCCTAAAGCTTCTCCGCGACGTTGGCGTTGCTTGTGACCGATATCACAACGAACACGTTCGCAATCTCAAATCCCGCCGCGTGCAGGCCGATGAAATTTGGTCTTTCGTTCATGCTAAGGCGAAGAATGTTCCCGAAGAAAAGCGCGCCTTTGGCGTTGGCGACGTGTGGACGTGGACGGCATTGGATGCCGATTCAAAGCTTTTAATCTCTTATTTGGTTGGGCTTCGTGATGCCGGTTACGCCTTCGAGTTCATGCAAGACGTTGCTTCTCGTCTATCCAATCGCGTACAGCTAACCACAGACGGTCACAGGGCCTATCTTGAAGCGGTTGAAGGCGTGTTCGGCGCTGACGTTGACTATGCCCAGCTTGTGAAGATTTACGGCGGTGAACAGTTGATAGGTGATACCCGATACAGTCCGCCAAAGTGTCTCGGCGCTCGTCCTACAACGATCACCGGCAATCCCGATGAAGCGCATATCAGCACGAGCTACGTTGAACGCTCGAATTTGACCATGCGGCTAATGAATCGACGATTCACACGCTTGACCTTGGGATTCTCCAAGAAGATCGAGAACCATATCCATGCGCTGTCGCTCTACGCTTTCCATTACAACTTTTGCAAGATTCATAAGACGCTGCGATGCACGCCGGCGATGGAAGCGGGTGTCACTGGCAAGGTTTGGGAACTAGTCGATATCGTGAATTTATTATAAACATAGTTCCAGAAAAAACATTCCCCGCACGGATGGCAGTCCGGCGGGGAAATAAATTTAAGTGCGGGGCTAAAACGCAAGTCTAGCGTATTGGAGATTTGCGTCCATGTCAAACCAAATTTGGCGGTTATGGCTTTGCCTAAACTTAAGATCGCGCCGAGCACGATGCGGACCACTATTTCTCTGTGGATTAGGTACGCCAAAGAAAAATGGTATTGGGCGTTTATTGTGGGATTTTATAAGCTTGGGGAAGATGCTCTTCTCGGTTGGATTAATAACCAATGGGGAGTGGCGATGACTTATTTAAATTATATTCCCCCAGCGACGGGATATTTCCTAATTCCATTAATATTTATAATTCTGCTTTTTAGAACGGCTAGACAGGTCTCCACAGAAATTGAGCGCAGGGGCGGTTTTGTGCCTATCGACCGCCCAGAGGCGAGCATTCAAAGCGACGACGCCAGAACAGTACCTAAGACTGAAAACCGCGATCAGCAACGTGATTCAAGGCGAGTTGTGGAAACTAATGTGAACAAGAGCCAGATTGAAATCTCCTTTGTTATGGGCACCGGGAATCAGTCAATTTGCGCTAAGTTTACAAATTTGACCCCGCTTCCATTCACAAACTGTAAATACTCTGTATCCAATCTACAGCGATGGTCAGACATTCAAAAGACCTACCTTGTCCGAAGTATATCGTTTGAACCGTTTTACTTCCCCGGTTTAATAACACTGGAACCAGAGATTCCGGCAGGGTTTGAAATATTCTCGATGCGGATGGGCTGTTTATTTTTCACGGGTAGGCGTAACAACATAATCGCTAACCACAATGAAAGCGCAGAGTCAGGTACTACGTGGAGATTAGTCGTTAGCGCTAGCTCAGATGATAAAGTGATAAACGAAAAACGAGTGTATTTTAAAGTTATTGGGAAAAATGAATTGGGCCTCGTTTCCGATCCAGAGGCGGCCACAGACCTTTAGGCCCATCTGAATATTTCTCTGGTTATATTATTCCCTGAAAATTCAAACTGAACCACTACCGAAGAACCCCTGAACTTGACACTGTCTCCGCCAGGGTGGTATGAGCGCTCAGATCGCATAGCGGTCTCTTTTATTTTTTATGAATCAGCTGCGAGTCTCAGTGGAATGAATGGATATCTTTTGGACTTAGAATTGTCGATTTGAGGCTCTACTCATTTTAACAAGGAGGTGTCGTTATGGCGTACGCAATCAATAAAATAGACGTGTGGTCAGGAGAAATTGAAGACCGCCCCGGGGGGCTCGCTGATAAATTGACGGCCTTGAGTGGTGCCGGTGCAAACGTCGAGTTTCTTGTTTCGCGCCGCGCTCCCGACAAACCCGGCACGGGAGTTATCTTTATCACGCCGATCAAGGGAGCGAAGCAGAAGAGCGCGGCCCAGGCATCAGGCTTGAATACCACCGACAGCCTGCATTCGGTGCGTGTCGAAGGTCCCGACCGGGCAGGATTAGGCGCGAAAATGACCCGGGCGATTGCCGATGCCGGCATTAATCTGCGCGGTATTTCGGCTGCAGCGCTGGGGCGCCGCGCGGTGACGTATTTTGCATTTGACAGCGCGGCGGACGCTGACACTGCCATCCGTACCTTGAGAAAGGCGTTAAAGTAAACTCAAGCCAAGAGGGCGGGTTTCAAGCCCGCCCTTTGTTCAATTCCCTACTTTTTTTGCGTACTTTGCGTTTTCGCGGTTAAATAATCCCTGTCCTCCGTCCGACGGCGCGATGAATCGCGCCCCGACGTAACCCTTGTGCCCTTCGTGATTAGATTCTTCTTCCGTTATCTCTGCCCAATCTTCTGATCGAGAAACACGCGCCAGTCGACGGCGACTCTATCTTTCAATTCCCGGCTGGCGCCGCTCGATTTGGGGAACTTGTCGCGCCATTCGTAAGGCCGAGTCGCGTCGATGATCGCACGCGAGCTGAAACCTTTGTCGGAAACCGGGATGCGCGGATCGAGCGGTCCGCTCCAACAACGCCGCAGAATCTCGATGGAGTCCACCGGATCGGAACGTGAACTGATCGCCCAGATCACTTCTTCGGAGTTGGTGATGTCGATGTCTTCGTCGACCACGATCACATAACGGCCGAGATAAGCGCCGGAGCGGCATTGGCTCGCGATCATCGCCGCTTGCCGCGCATGGCCGGGATAGCGCTGCTTGATCGCCAGGACCGTCATGAAGCGTCCGCCCGATGGATGCGACCACACCGCTTGGACATCGGGCACGCCGGCTTCGTCGAGGGAGTTCCAAACCAGCGCCGAACGCATGAGCGAAAAATGCAGATTGTCGCCGCTGGAAGGTTTGAGCAATGGAAAACCGCACATGATCGGATCGTTGCGATGATAAACGGCTTTCACTCTAATCACCGGCACCGTCGGTTGATTGCTGGCGTAGTAACCGGTCCATTCGCCGAAGGGCCCTTCCGGCATGAAATCATTGGGCAACACTTCGCCCTCGATGGCGATCTCGGAATCGGCGGGAATCGGCAAGCCGGTCAGCGGCCCATCGACGATATCGAGGGGCTGTCCGGTGATACCGCCGGCATAGGCGTATTCGTTCACGCGGTTTGGCACGTCGGTGGACGCCACCAGAAAATTGATCGGATGATGGCCGAAGGAAACCGCGATCGGCAGCGGCTTGCCCGCCGCATGATGCTTGTCGCGGTGCACCCGCCCATGCTTGCCCGGCGACATATGCAAGCCCATATGATCGCGGCCGTGAATCATGATGCGATAGGTGCCGACGTTGACCCAGCCCTCTTCCGGATCCCGCGTGACGACCAGATCGTCGGTGCCGATATAGCGCCCGCCATCGAGCTCGTGCCAGCGCGGCACGGGAAATTTTAACAAGTTGATGTCGTTGCCCTTTTGCACATTCTCGAAAAGCGGAGCGCTTTTGACTTTGCGCGGCTCGATAGGCTGGATTGTTTTGACTTGTTTGCGCCAGTGCTGCACGAAATCGAACTCGCTCAGTTTTGGATCGAGCCCCATGGTTAAAGCCAAGCGGTTGACCGATGACAGCATGTTCACCGCGATGCGGTAGCCCTTCGGGTAATCTTTGATATTGTCAAAAACGATTGCCGGGCGAATTTTCGTCCGCTCGTTGATGATCTCGGTCAACGTCGACAGCTCCAGATCCCAATCAACGTTCTCGACGTTCATCAGCTGACCGAAATTGTTTACCTCATCGAGCCAGGTGCGTAGGTCTGCCATATGTTCCTTTCGCTCAGTTCTCGGCAAAGATTCAAAACGTTCAATCGCTTCTCTCCGTACAAAACGACTGGAACGGGTGGAACGTTTTGAACAGTTGGAACGAATCTTTCTTAATTCTTTACAGGCGCCGGCACCGCCGGAATTGCCGTGGTGTGCAGAGAATTCTCTGGCTCCTCGCGATAAAGGTTAAAGGCTTCGACGATTGGAATATCGTTGACGGAAAACAAGATCGCTTCTTCGCTCTTCGATCGGTTAATATGCTCGTGCCATGCCCAGTTGGGTACCGCGAATCCGTCATGCTTGTGCCATTCCAGCACCTTGTCACCGACAACGCTCGTACCCTCGCCGACGACGACAAAATAGGCGGCGCTCGATGTATGTCGATGCTTTTTTGTGTGCTCGCCGGGGCGGAGTAGCTGAATCCAGCAGCTGAGCGTCCTGAGTGTACGACCGCCGGTCATCGGATTGACGTACTCCAACGCCACGCCGTCGTAGGGACTCCCCGGTTGATCGGCCAGCGCGCGTAGTTGTGGCTCGATGTCCTTCCAGGCGTAGCGCAGCGGCAGATTTTCCTTTTGGGTGTTTTCCCAGGTCGGCCGCACGGCGCCGGCGCGCTGGTGCAAGTAATCGCCGGCCTTTTCGCGCATGGTCTGAACCTTGTTGCCAGGGTAAGGTTCATAAAACGGCTGATTGAGCCCGAGGAGAAATGGAACGTCGAGCGCGTCCACCCAAATTGCGGTTTCGTTGGTCGGATTGCGGTGATCGTGCCAAGTCCACTGCGGCGTGAGAATCAAATCGTACGGTTCCATCGGACACTTCTCGCCGTCTACCACCGTAAAGACCTTTCCATCGCCTTTGATGACGAAGCGAATCGCCGCCAAGGTGTGCCGATGGGCCCAGGCGATCTCGCCGGGCTTGATCATCTGGACGCCCATCAAGAGCGTGTGCGTAGTCGCGTTGTCGTTCAAACCGGGATTGCCGAACAACACGCTGCGGCGCGCCGTGAAGCTCTCTTCGAGCACGTCGCAGGCTTCGAGCAATTTCTCATGCACCATCGGCCAAGGCCAGAGATAGCCGTCGCCGCGCGGCCGCGGCCCGCCGATGGCGCGATTGAGCAAATCTTCATAGATCCACTGGCCGGTCATATGCACCTCGGCCAGCTCCTTATTGAACGCCTCTAGCGATTTTTTTGTCTGTGGCTTCGCCATACCTACCTCCTATAAAAAGGTGATCACATTGTAGTTCAAGCCGTTCAAGTCATTCAAAAAGTTCAAGCCGTTATGCGGATCGGTAACCCGTTGCAATGTGGGGCTCATAAACGATTTGAACAACTTGATCGACTTGAACGTTTTGAACAACCGCGGCGCTTTAGCCGTTCGCCGCGGTTGTTCTTAGCCCTTCGTAATAAAACCCGTCAAAATAAACTTGCCACGCCATCATCGATTCCTCCGCCGCGCGCAGTGCCGCCTGCTTTTCCGCGTCGGTGGTCAAATACTTCTCCAGTAAATTGAGCGAGCCGTCGCCGTGAATCTGGTCGACCGAATCGTGCATCCACCAAAATTCCGCGTCTTCTTTAGAGAGCCCCAACTGGCGCATCCAATGCTCGGCTTGATGGTGCGAGAAGTTGCCGCAGTTGGGGTTGTTGGTGCGTTCGAGAACCGATTTGGCCGCGAGCCCCTCATACCACGTGCGGTCCTTGGTCAACGCTTCCCAGCAGCGCATCGTCACGACCGTGGTTGGCAATGGCTTGGCGTTGACGATCTCATCGCGGGTCAAGCCAAGCGCCATCCCCATGCGGGAGAGAATCTCAAAATGAGAATGTCCCTCCTGAGCTTCCTCTTCATAGAGATTCTCGGCCACAATGAACTTACGCACTTCAACGATCGGGCAGTTGCCGACGACGAAGGCCCAGCATTGCCGGCTATGACGGGTGAAGTTGGACCACTGTTGAACCAACACGCGCGCCGCTTCTTTGGTCAACTGATTCTTAGAAAAACCCACCCAGAGAAGCCGATCGTTGCAGTCCGCGACGATCTTATCCATCGCCGCGGCAAATACCGAACTCATGAAAACCTCCACTCATTATGGACTTCTTTCTTTTACCTTTTACCCTTTGTCTTTTGCCTTTATCCTTTTAGAACCCCCTCAAACTCACTCCCAACCCTTCGCCGTCGGGGACAGTGATGCTGCCCTTGTCGACGGTTAAGCCAAAAAACGGATCGCCGGTGATCACTTCGAACTCGCCCAGCTCGCAGAGCGGCGCGATCCCCGATGTGCTCGCCGCCAGATGCACCGCGGCGGCGTCACCGACCATGCTGCCCGCCGTGTTCGACAGCGCGCAGCGGATGCCATTCGCTTCGCACAGCTCGGCGATGCGCCGCACCTCGCCGATGCTGCCGACTTTGGGAATCCCGGTGTTGATCGAGTCGACCATGCGATTTTTGATCAGCGTTTGCGCGTCGGTGAAATTGCGGCACGACTGATCCGCTTCGATCTTGATCGGTGCATGTTTTTTCACTTCCCACAACGCGTCGAACTGATCCCGCGGCACCGGCTGTTCGAAAACTTCCACGCCAAGATCGGCTAATCCCTTGGCGAGCCGAATCGCGTTCTTGGCATCGTAAGCCTCATTGGCGTCGATCTTGATGAAGACCGCGTCGCCGACCGCCTTGCGCACGGCGGCGACCCGCGGCAGGTCTTTTTCGATCCGGCCGCTCACTTTGAGCTTCAACGCCAAACCTCCGGCAACCAGCGCCTTCGCCTCCTGCGCCATCGCCTCGGGATCGCCTACGCTTACCATCTTGATGATTTTGACCTCACTGCGATATTTGCCGCCGAGCATGACGCTGAGGGGAATATGATAACTGCGCGCTAAGGCATCATACAGCGCGCCTTCCAGCGCCGATTTGGCGCGCGGGTGACCGGTGAGGGATCGATCGATGTCAGCGCGAATGCGCGCTAAGTCTTCCAGCTCTTTACCGATCACCATGGACTTGAGCACAGATTCAATGACGTGCTGGGCGGTTTCCGGCGTCTCGCCGGCGCGCGGGAAAAGATCCGAGTAGCCGTAGCCCTCCACACCACGATGGGTCCCGACGGTAACCAGCAGACCGCGTGCGACAGTAAAATTATTCGTCGCCGTCACCAGCGGCTTGGTATAAGGCATCTCGAGCTTTTTCGTTTCAACTCTTTCGATCTTCATCGGCGCTCCTTAACGTGATCGAATATCATTACGTTAGCGAAATATTAAGTACTGATGCCCTTACAATACAACCACTTCCGTCCAACCGAACAGATAGGATATAACTCAACCTGGCATGAAAGTACTTTTGATCCAACCACCGGTGCGGGATTTTTACGACACCGACGTGCGGCTCCAGCCGATCGGCCTGGCTTATCTGAAAGCGGCCATTGCTAACCATCATCCCAATATCGAAGTGATCATCAAAGATTATCACGGCGGCTGTGGCCGAAAGACCGTGGCGATTCCCAAAGAGCTGCGCTACTTGAGCGAGTACTATCCAGTCGCCGACAAGTCGCCGTTCTCGACCTTTCATCAATATTATCACTTCGGCAAATCATTCGACGAGATTGAAGCGGAAGTCGCCGCGCTAAAACCCGACGTCGTCGGCATCTCGTCGCTGTTCACGCCCTATTTCCGCGAAGCGCTCGAAGTCGCCGCGCGCGTAAAGAAACAAACCGGCGCAATCGTCGTCATGGGCGGTTCCCACGCCTCAGCGGTACCGGAGTCGTTGCTGTCGTCGCCCCATGTCGACTACGTCATTCGCGGCGAAGGAGAGAAACCGCTGGTCGAATTTTTACGGACCCTTCAGGACCGAACCTCCATCGAAAATATTGCCAATCTCGCCTACAAGCGCGATGGCGAATTTTTCTACAACCCCGTGCAAGACAACTTTCCGATCGACCAACTGTCGATTCCCGACCTGAGCGACTTCGCGCCGGCAACATACACGCTTGCCGGGAAGCCGATGACATTCATGATCACCTCACGCAGTTGCCCGCATCAGTGTTCGTTCTGCTCCGTGCATACGACCTTCGGCACCGACTATCGGCGCCGCTCGCTGGAAAATGTCCTCAATGAAATTGTCCTACGCTACCAGCAAGGCTACCGCGTCATCGACTTCGAAGACGACAACCTCACCTACTACAAGACCGTTTTTAAACAGTTGTGCCGCCGCCTGATCGCGCGCTTCCCTGGCCGTGAGATGCAGTTCGTCGCCATGAACGGTATCAGCTATTTGAGCCTCGACGACGAATTATTGGAATTGATGCACCAAGCGGGCTTTTCACATCTGAATCTGGCCCTGGTCAGCTCCGACAAAACCGTGCGCGAGACCACCAAGCGTCCACACACTCTCGAAGCCTATGTGAAGGTCGTCAACAAGGCGCATCAACTCGGCTTCAAGATCGTCTCCTATCAAATACTCGGGCTGCCGAATGAAACTCTGGATAGCATGATCCAGACCTTGGCGTTCAACGCGCGCCTGCCCGTGCTGCTCGGCGCCTCGCCTTTTTATCGAATCCCGAACTCGCCGATCGCCCGTGGATTCGAATTGACTGAAACGGATTTTGTCAAAGCGCGCCTCACCGCACTGGCCATCGAAACGGAAAATTTCAGCCGTGACGACATCTACACCCTGTTCGTCACCACCAGGATCATGAATTTCCTCAAAGGCCTGGCGATTGGCGAATCGGCTAGGATGATGGAACTCATAACACGCCGTTGGCCGGACCAACGAACTCGGTTGGGCTTCGAATTACTAAACAAGCTTGATCAAACAGGCAAAATGTATTCCTCAACGCATCACGGCTTGGTTGAAAATCAGCATTTTCGAAAGGAACTATTCTACAGGGTGCTTTCAGAAATAGGATCGATCGCGTGTCAAAACGGTAAATCGATCGACATTTCAGAATTCGCGCGCAGACTTGCGACTCGCATGCGAGCGCAATCGCGCGGCCGAGTGTACGCGAGCACGCTCTCGCTCGAACCGCACGATCAAGTCATCAACTGAGGATCAACCATGCCGCTCCTCGAAGGCGTTCGAGTTCTCGATCTGACCAACGTCCTGGCCGGGCCATTCTGCTGTTACCAGCTCGCCCAACTCGGCGCCGACGTGATCAAGGTCGAAGTGCCCAAGTCCGGCGACCTCGCGCGCCAGCTCGGCGCCGATCGAGAACTGAATAGCAAATTAATGGGCGCGTCGTTTCTCGCTCAGAACGCCGGCAAACGCTCGATTACGATTAATTTGAAACATACCGACAGCAAAGAAGTCTTTCGCCGCCTCGTGGCCACTGCCGACGTCGTCGTGGAAAACTTTCGCCCCGGCGTCATGGACCGGCTCGGACTCGGTTACGCAGAGCTAAAAAACACCAGACCGGAACTAATTTACTGCGCGATCTCGGGCTTCGGCCAAACCGGGCCACTGAAAGACAATCCAGCTTACGACCAAATCGTCCAAGGTTTGTCCGGCGTCATGAGCATCACTGGCGATAAGAACTCCGCGCCGCTCCGCGTCGGCTTTCCGGTCGCCGACACCGTCGGCGGCATCACCGCCGCCTTTGCCATCGCTGCGGCCTTGTTTCGCCGCGAACGGAGCAACGCTGGAGAATTTATCGACGTGTCGATGTTGGAGGCGACGATCGCGACCATGGGCTGGGCGGTGTCGAACTGGCTCATCGCCGGCGTCGAACCGGAACCCTTGGGGAATGAAAACATGACGGCCAGTCCGTCGGGAACCTTTAAAACCGGCGCCGGCCTTCTGAACATTGCAGCCAACCAGCAACAACAGTTCGAAAAGCTCTGTGATCTGATTGGCCGAAAACAGCTCGCAACCGATCCGCGCTTCGCCGACCGCGATGAGCGCAAGCGGCGGCGCCATGAGCTCAACGCCGAGATCGAGCAAGCTCTCGCGGCGAAGCCGGCCAAGGAATGGGCGGAAGTTTTGAATCGAAATAACGTGCCCGCCGGCGAAGTGCTGTCGATTCCCGACGTGCTGGCCCATCCGCAAGTCAATCAACGGCGCCTTGTCGAGATATTTTCAGCAGCGCCCGGCGTTGAGCAGCCAGTTGCCGTGGTTCGCGGCGGATTTCGCTTGGCGAGCGGCGACCCACGACCAAACAAGCCGCCGCAGATACTAGGCGCGGACACGCAACTGATTCTCAAGGAATTGGGCTACGACGACGCGGCACTCGCTCGCCTGCGAGCGGCCGGCGCCGTGTGAGTTGAGGGTAGTACAGTCGAGCTGAAGCTTGTGAAAGCTTTCAACGTCTATTATACATCGTTTGGATTACTGGCCCGTTAGTGAAGGAGGAATTTATGCGGAAGTGGTTTTTTAGTGCGTTCGCGGCATTCGCGCTGGTTTTTGTCGCCAGTTCGGTCTACGCGCAGCCGAGTTTGAAAATGATGATCCCGGCCAATCCCGGCGGTGGTTGGGATCAGACCGGCAGGAATCTAGCCAACGCGATGCAGAGCGTGAAGCTGGTTTCGTCCGTACAGTTTGATAACAAAGGCGGCGCCGGCGGCACCATCGGCCTGGCGCAGTTCGTCAACTCAGCCAAAGGCGATCCCAATGCAGTGATTATCGGCGGCATGATCATGATCGGCGCGATTTATCTCGAAAACTCGCCGGTCAATCTCACCATGGTGACACCTCTCGCACGGCTCACAGGCGAGTACGAAATCATTGTCGTGCCATCGAGTTCACCGCACAAGAACATGGCGGATCTGGTTAAAGCGTTCAAAGCTAACCCAGGGAGCGTGTCTTGGGGCGGCGGCTCGGCCGGTGGTACCGATCACATATTGGTCGGCCTGATCGCCAAGGCCGCCGGCATCGATACGACGAAGATCAATTACGTCCCGTTTAAAGGCGGCGGCGAAGCGATCTCGGCCATCGTCGGCGGCCATGTGACCGCGGGCGTCTCTGGCGTCGCCGAATTCGCCGAGCAGATCAAAGGCGGCCGCATGCGTGCGCTTGCGGTTTCCAGTCCGGCACGCATCGAAAGTTTTCCGACGTTGAAAGAACAGGGTATCGATGTTGATTTGGCCAACTGGCGCGGCATCTTCGGCGCGCCGGGAATAACCCCGGCGCAGACCGACGCGTTGGTCAAGATCGTTCGCGGCGCCACCGAGTCAGCGTCATGGCAAGAAACGCTGAAAAAACTCGGCTGGTCGCCGATTTATTTGAGCGGCGCCGCCTATAAGAAATTTATCGACGAAGACACCAAGCGCATCGCCGGCATCATCGACTCACTAGGCATCAAGACCACGAAATAGGCAAGTAAAAATTACTCTCACCACGAAGGACACGAAGGGTTCAATTGACCAAAACTCTGAACTGCGTGCTCTTCGTGACCTTCGTGGTGAGATAGAATCTGCCCGTCATTCGGCAGGATAAGAATTGCGCCACAACGCAACTTCGCACGCCGCACAGCATCTCCCATCCAGCATGAAAGCCAAACCCGCCGAGCTGATCCTTTCCCTGGCCGTTCTCTTCCTCGGCATCGCGGTTGCTGTCGGCACTTCGCAACTGTCCAGCGCCGGTGGTTACGCGAAAGTGGGACCCAATGTCGCTCCCGCGGTGATCGCCGGCGGCTTGATCCTGCTCGGCACCTGGTTGCTCTACGAAGCGCTCACTGGCGGCTGGCGCAACACTAGCCCTGACGACGCCGAAGCCCGGGGGGAGCATCGCTTCTCGACCGCCGCGTTCATCTGGGTGAGCATCGGACTTTTCGCGCAGATACTTCTAATCCATCGCGCCGGCTTCGTGCTCGCTCAAGCCATACTGTTCGCATGTGTCGCACGGGGCTTCGGCAGCGTCAAACTGCCGCGCGACTTCGCTATCGGCCTCGTGCTCGGTCTTTCGGTGTTTCTTTTCTTCGTAAAGTTCTTAAACGTCAATCTGCCCGCCGGCTGGCTCAAGCCGATCCTCGGCGCCGCGGGTATCTAGCAACGAGAGAAAAATAGGGAAAAATTCGAAGCACGAAACTCGCAACAAATTCAAATGACCCAAAGAGAAGCACGAAATCCGAAGCACCAAGCTCGAAACAAATTCAAAATGATGAAAAACAACTACAATGCTCCAAACGGGGAGGATCGGATTTGGTGTTTTGGATTTTCCTGATTTGAGATTTATTTAACTCTGAGTTTGTTTCGGATTTCATGCTTCGGATTTCGGATTTTCATTCGCTGGCGTCTAGGCGCGAAAAACTTTGTTGAAGTGGTTCTGTTGAACATTTAAAACAGAATAACCTAATGGCGGAAACTTTCACCTCGCTGCTGCATGGTTTCAGCATCGCACTGACGCCGATTAATTTACTCTGGGGCTTCATCGGCGTCATGCTCGGCACCTTCATCGGCGTCCTGCCCGGCGTCGGCCCCGCGCTGACCGTGGCGATGCTCATGCCGCTCACGGTGAAGCTGGATCCCACCGGCGCGCTGATCATGTTTGCCGGGATTTATTACGGCGCCATGTACGGCGGCTCGACGACGACGATCTTACTCAACACGCCGGGCGAATCCGCCTCCATCGCTACCGCGCTGGAAGGAAATCTTATGGCGAAGAAAGGCCGCGCCGGCCCCGCGCTCGCCACCAGCGCCATCGGCTCTTTCGTCGCCGGCACGATCGCGACTATCCTCGTCACGCTGCTCGCGCCTATCGTTGTCGAAGTCGCGCTGAGATTCGGCCCCGCGGAATATTTCGCTCTGATGGTTTTTGCTTTCACCACGGTCTCGGCGGTCATCGGCAGCTCAACCGCGCGCGGTTTAACGAGTTTGTTCCTCGGCTTGTTGTTCGGCATCGTCGGCATCGACAGTCAAACCGGCAGATCCCGCTTCGCCTTCGGCGTGCCGGAATTATTGGACGGCATCGACGTGGTAGTGCTCGCCGTCGGACTCTTTGCGGTCGGCGAAGCGCTTTACGTCGCCGCTTACACAAGCCGGCTCGATGAAAAGATCGAAGAGCTCAAAGGCTCGTTGTGGATGTCCAAGAAAGACTGGCAACGCTCATGGCCCGCTTGGCTGCGCGCCACCGCGATCGGCTTTCCCTTCGGGTCCATTCCCGCGGGCGGCGCCGAGATCCCGACCTTTCTGTCCTACGCGATAGAGAAAAAATTGACGAAGTATCCAGAGGAGTTCGGCAAGGGCGCTATCGAAGGCGTAGCCGGACCGGAAGCGGCGAACAACGCTTCGGTCACCGGCGCGCTCGTGCCGTTGCTTACCTTAGGCATCCCGACATCGGCGACCGCCGCGGTGTTGCTCAGCGCTTTCCAGAACTATGGCATCTCACCCGGACCGCTGCTATTCCAGATGCAGGCCGACTTGGTGTGGGGATTGCTTGCGAGTTTATACATCGGCAACGTGCTGTTGCTGATTCTCAATCTTCCATTGGTGGGCATGTGGGTGAAGGTGCTGAAAATACCGCAGCCGTTGCTCTACGGCGGTATTTTGGTTTTCGCGACCCTTGGCGCTTACAGTCTACACCAGTCGGTGGTCGATCTGATCACGCTTTACATTTTCGGTCTGTTTGGCTTCGCCATGCGCCGCTGGGATATTCCGGTGGCGCCGGCGGTGATCGGCCTCATCCTAGGTCCCCTCGCCGAAACTCAAGCGCGCCGCGCTTTAGCGATCAGCCAAGGCGACCCGTCGGTGTTTTTCACTCATCCGATTTCCGCGAGCATCCTCGGCGTATCGTTCGTTCTGCTGATCATTCCCTTGATCGTAAAACTCTTCCGCCGAAGTTAATTAGCAGCCATTTACCAGATCGCTTTCTGAGAAACTCTCGCTGTCATCCCGAACGAATGTCATGGATCTTCCCGAAAGACTTCTCGGCTCCGCGTCGAAATGACAGGCAGCAGAACGCCGTGGCTATCCGAAAACGACTGGAACATTTTGAACGGCTGGAACGATTGGAACAAACCCGTAGCCGGAACCGGCTACGGGTTTTCCATCCCGATGGAGAACATCCGTTCAAGATCGTGGCGCGAGTAAACGCGGAACGCGATCAGTGTTTCGGAACTTGTGATACCCGGCACGGCGCGAATCCGTTCGGTGACCACTTTGGCGAGCTGGTCGTTATCGCTGGCGCGCACGATCGCCGCCAAATCATAGCGGCCGGCGACGGAATAGACTTCGGTGACACCCTCCAAGTCGGCAAGCGCTTCGGCAACTTTGTTGGTTTTATCGCGTTCGGTGTTCAGCAGGACGATAGCGGATAGCATGTTAGATCTCCTTCAAGTCGAACACTAACCGACGTACCGCACCATCGTCAACGCCATACGCCTTGGAAGAAAGCCAAGAAATCCGTGCCGAATTTTCGCGCCAAAACGACCCGGCCTATTTGGAAGCCGCTTGGGAGATCAATGCGAAACTATTCGACCGCGTGCCTTACGTCGGCCGCGAAGGTATGGACATTCAAGTTAAGGAAGCGGTCGCGCACAAACCCGGCGCGACGCTCAAAGTCGACGACATCGTCGACGACTCGATCGTTGCGGAATTGGAAAAGGAAGGGTTTATCGACAAGCTCTACAAACAATAAGTCTCAAAGTGGCAAAACGAATTGAACAATTTGAACGGCTTGAATTTTTTTGAATGACTCGTTTCACGCCCCTTTGAGATGCTTCGCAAAGAACCCAAACGTGCTCGGCCAGGACGCCTTCGACGCGTGCTCACGATCGGCGGCTGAACCGAAATTGGCAGACGACGATGCCGGGAGTTTTCTGGGAATCCTCCGGCGCGCTCAGGTACGTGCGCATGTTTGAGCCATCGACTTTTACATTTTCCCAAGATGAACCCATCGCGCACCTCCGACCAAGAACTAATGCCCCAAAACCTTTTTCAACCGCTCGATGATCTCGGGCCGCTGCGACATCATCTCTTTGGCTAACGCGTCCATCTCCTCGCCCGAAGTGTACTCGGCGTCGAGCTTTTTGCTTTTCACTTCGTCTAGGAACGCCGTGTCTTTGAGCGTCCTCTGGAACGCCTCACGGAGCGCCTTGACATACTCCGGGCGCACGCCGGGCGGCGCCATGTACGGGCGCTGAAAAATTTCCGAGGCCGTGATCAACTGCGCCAACCGCCGTCCGACATCGGGAGTCTTATACCGCTCCATCAGCTCATTGAGCGTCGGCACGTCGGCGAGCCGGCCGTCGCGCTTGGCGCCAAGCTGAATGAGCGCGCGCACGAAGTTGGTTTTCCGCCAGGTGTGAAACGGCTCGCGGCCAAAATAGGCAGTGAGACTGAACGCCCGGCATTGTATTTCGCCGCGCTCCACCGCGAGATCGACTTCGTTGCCACCTTTGTATCCCGTGACCAAGTTGAATTTCGCGCCGATGGTTTCCTCCAACAGCCGCGGCACCGTGTAACCGGTCGTGCCGGTGCCGGTGGCGCCGCACTTGGGAGGTTCCTTGGCACCGCGCACGTCTTCGATGGTTTTGAACGGCGCATCGGTGCGCATGTACAGTAAGTCCGTCGTGCGCGAAGCGTTGCCGAGCCAAATAAACTTGGCCCAATCGAATTTGATCTCCGGGCGGCCGATCAGCTGATCGATGTACAGATTCGGATTGGGTGCGAGCAAGGTCAAACCGTCAGGCTTGGCCACGCTGTAGACATAATTCGCCGCCACAATGTGGCCTGCTCCGACCATGTTTTGGACGAGAATATTGGGCGCGCCCGGAATATGCTTGGCCATATGCGTCGCAATCATGCGGGCGTAGATATCGTAGAGGTCGCCGGTCTGGCTGCCGGTAATAATGGTAATCGTCTTGCCTTGATAGTAAGGCGTCTGCGCCGCGACACGGCCGTTCGGCGCCAACAAAATCGCCAGCAGGGAAAAAAAGAATTTAACCATGTTTATTCCTCCACAGAATTTTTGAACGACGCTGCGAAAACTTTCGGCGTCGGATATTCTTCCCGCAAAGGCGCGATGACGCTAAGTTCGAAAAAAATTCTTTCGCAAATCCTTTGCGCCTTGGCGTCTTTGCGGGAGATCTTCCGATGGATCACCCTCGCCCCTGAAATACTTCGCCGGCGCGAATCGTCCACTTCGCGGCGATCCGCTGTGCGTGAGTTTTCTCGCCGCCGACCGAATCGCGCAGCTTGGTCGGTTCGTTAACAATCTGCAACACCGCGATGTCCGCTTCGCGGCCAACTTCCAAATTGCCGATGCGGTCTTGCCAGCCCACCACCCGAGCCGCGTCAACTGTGCAGCCGGCGATGATCTTCTCCAAGCTCAAACCGAGCGGTAAGAACTTCGTCAGCGTCGTCGGCAAATCTCCGACAACGCCGAAGCCCGGCTGGCTCAAGCGGCCATGCAGATCGGAGCTGATGACATCGGGGATGATGCCCTCGCCCATGGCGCGCTCGACCAAAGCGAAATCGAAGTGGCCGCCGGCGTGTCCGACGTCGAAGATCACGCCCCGCTCCTTGGCCTTGCGAACCAACGGTAAAAGTTTTCCTTGGTCGTCGATGATCGAAGGTTTTTGCGGCGTGTAGCAGTGGGTGATGATGTCGCCCGGGCGTAAAGTATCGGCGATCTCGTCCATGCCGATCGCAGTGCTGCCGACGTGCACCATTATCGGAGTGCGCGTCGCCTCACCCGCTTTTATCGCCAAGCGCAGCGCGTCGCGGCTGTTTTCACCGATCGCTTTCTTGTGTAAGCGAACTTTGATGCCGATGCTGATATCGCGATTGTCGGCAACGGCTTGAGCCGAGCCGTCGCTGTCCGCGAAGCCTAAATCGAGCAACTCACCTGGTTCGTTCAACACGCCGTGCTGAGCCAGAGCGACGAAGCCAATCATGCGGGTTTTCGACCGTTCATAAACCAATTTCCGAAAACCGAGCAGATTGATCGGCCCAGCTGAACCGGCATCCATCGCCGTGGTCACGCCGGAGGCAAGGCACAGCGCGTCGAGATCGCAGCCGTAGGGGTTCACCCCCCAATAACTGTGCACATGGAAGTCGATCAAACCCGGCGTCACGTAGCAGCCCGTAACATCGATGACGCGCTTTGCGGCGGTGCGCGGAATGTTCGATTGAATCGCCGCCACCTTGTTACCAGCTACAGCGACGTCCAGCTCCTGATTCGTCTTCGTCGCCGGATTGAGAACCGTGCCGCCGGTCAGAAGTAAATCGAATAGTTCGTTCATGACGAGACCTCATTCAGATTAACCTCCTCGCCCTCCTTTGGAGGGAGAGGACAGAGGTGAGGGTGGTCACGGACTTTGACCCTCGCCCTCTCCCACGAAACGTGGGCGAGGGTACGATTCACACCATCGAGAATTAATCCACGTAGAGCACTTTCAGGGAAGAAACCACGAGCCACGATTTCTCAATCCACATCCAGCCCGTAAAATTTCGCCGGATTATGGTAAAGAATTTTGTCGATCACCTTGGGATCGATGTCGCCGTTTTCCTTCAGCTTCGCCAGCGCGAGCAACTCACTCGCATTATCGGCGTGGCCGTAATCCGAACCGATCATCAAGCAATTCTCGCCGGCGTACTTGAGCACGTAGGGCAGATCGTCATCGGTCTGGCAGGCGACGAATAGTTGGCTGCTGCTGCTCAGCACATCGGGCCGCGCTTCTTTGCCTTCGAGCTTCGGGAAACGCAGATTCAAATCGTGAACGATATACGGCACCCACTGCGCCGCCACTTCGATGGCGCCGATGCGGAGCTTGGGAAATTTCTCTGGAATGCCGTTCAAGATCATCGAGTGAAAACCGCCGATCACGATCAGCTTGGCGACGCGAAACGGTTCGGCGCCAAGCATGTCGTTGACGGTAAAGTTGCCGATGCCCGAGTGAATGCCGATTGGCATATTGAGCCGGCTCGCTTCCTCGTAGAGCGGGAAAAAGTACGCGTCATGCAGCACGTGATGAGTTTCGATGCCACGCATGAACACGGCGCAGGCGCCGTTGCCATGCGACCAGCGAAGCTCATCCAAGGCTTCGTCCATCGACAAGAGCGGCAACTGCACCGCCCAGCGCAGGCGCTTCTTATCCTTCGACCAGATATCGGCCATCCAACGATTGTAAGAACGGCATAGCGCCAGCTCGATACGCGGATTGTCCGTCACCGGTCGCAGAAACAGCGTCGGATAAAGCACCTGCACACCGGTGCCGATCTCGTCCATGTGCTTTAAGCGCGAGTCGATGTTGGCCATCTCGCGCGATTCTTTCGAAGTATCTTGGCCGATGTTGTCGCGCCCGCCGATCAAGCGCCCGCCGATGATCCAGAAATTGCTTTTTTTCCCAGTCGGCATATCGACCGCGATCGGCACCGGCCGATAGCGCTTGTCGTCCCCTTCCAAGTAATCCCAAGTCTTCTCACACTCGATGACATGAGCGTCAGCATCGATGCTTAACATCATAAACCTCCCAAACAAAATCCGAAATCCGAATATCTAAATCCGAAACAAACGCAGCCAAATAAAGCTCAAACTTAGAAAATCCAAAACATCGAATCCGAATCGAGTTAGTTGGGAATTTCGATTTTTTCATCATTTTGGATTTGTTTCGGATTTCGAGTTTCGGATTTCGTGCTTGCCAGTTTTGGTCATTTGAATTTGTTTCGGATTTCGGATTTCGTGCTTCGAAGTTTTGTATTTTATATCCCGTAAAACGCCGACGGATTATCGCTGAGAATCTTGTCGACTATCTGCGCGCTGATTTTTCCATCCGTACGCAGTTTTCTCAGCGCGACGATCTCCACCGCGTTATCCGCGTGACCGTAATCCGTGCCGATGACCAGATTGTCATCGCCAGAATAACCCAGCACATGATCGAGATCGTCATCGGTCTGGCATGTCACGTAAATTCTATTTTCTTTAAGAACATTTTTCGGGAACGGCCGGCCGCGCCTGGCGAAGCGGCGCGACAAATCATGCACCGCATAGGGAATCCATTGCGCGCTCACTTCGATGATGCCGATCTTGAGCTTAGGGAAGCGCTGCGGGATGGCGTGAAAGACCAACGAATGAAATGCGCCGATGACGGCGAGTTTGAACTTGGAAAAGCCCGGATCGTCGGCGAAGAAATCGTAGGTCGTAAACGCACCGTTGGCCGAATGAACACAGATCGGCAAGTCGAGTGCGCTTGCCTGTTCGTAGAGTGAATAAAAATACGGATCGCTCAAACTGCGCTCGACTTCCAAGCCGCGCAGGTAGACGCCGCAAGCGCCATTCTCCTTGCCGAACTTCAACTCCTCCGATAGATGTTCGAGACTTTGCAATGGCGGCACGAGCACCCAACGAAAACGATCGGGCGCTTTCTTTACAATGTCCGCCATCCAGCGGTTGTAGCTGCGCGACACGGCGAGATCGATGTCCGGCCGCCGGCTCACCGGGGTGATGAAGAACGTTGGATAGATCACTTGGCAGTCGATCCCCAATTCATCCATATGCTTGATGCGCGCGCCAAGATCGCTCATCTCGCGCGACTCCACCGGCAGCTTCCGCTCGACGTTATTGCGCGGAATCACCCGGCCATCGACCAGCCAATAATCGAACGGGTCCTTGGCGTTGGTCGCACCAACGACTTTCGGCTTGAACACCCGCTCGGACTCCAGCATATAATCCCAAGTCGACTCGTTCTCGATCACATGCGCATCCGCATCGATAACTTTCATGGTTGGTTCCTTACTATTGCCCATTGCCCGTCGCCTTTTGCCCTTTTACTTTTTCCTTACTTGATGACTTGATTCGCCCGCGCCAGCAGTTCAACCGGAATTGTATGACCGATCTGCTTTGCCGCCTTGAGGTTAATGACGAAGTCAAACTTCATCGCCTGCTGCACCGGCAGATCGGCGGGTGGCGTTCCCTTGAGAATCTTGTCAACATACTGGGCAGCGCGCCGGTACTGGTCATGGTAGTCCACCCCGTAGAACATGAGACCACCTTCAACGACAAACGACTTCGCAAAGTAAATAGCCGGCAAGCGGTATTTGCCGGCCAGTTCGACGATCCGCTTTCTTTCGACGCTAAAGAGGCGACCTACAGTCGTCATGATCGCGCCCACCTGCTTCTGTTTCGCTGTTTGAAACGCGCTCTCTAAACCTTTGGCGTCGATTTGAGTCTCGATCTCTTCCAATTGTAGCTTCAGTGCCACAGCCGCAGGCCTGATCTCTTGTAGTTGCACGTCGCCGCTTCCCAGCGACCGTAGAAGTCCGACTCGGGCGAGCTTGGGAACTGCATCCTTGAGTATCTCTAGCCTTTTGGAGTTTAGTTCGGTGTCTAAGTTCGAGAACCCCGTGACATTGCCTCCCGGCCGCGCCAGACTGGCAACCAAACCCGAGCCGATGGGGTCTGCAGCGAGCGCCACCACGATGGGAATGGTAGTAGTCGCTTTCTTCGCCGCCAACGCCGTCGACGTCGATCCACACAGGATCACATCAACCTTTAGACGAACCAAGTCCGCCGCAAGCTCAGGCAGGCGCTCAGGCTTTTGCTCGGCAAAGCGATACTCGATGGCGATGTTCTTTCCCTCGATCCAACCAAGTTTGGTCAGCTCTTGCTGGAACGCCTTCCATAGGACGGCGCTACCAGAAGCAGTGGTCAAATCGAGAAAACCGATGCGGAAGATTTTCCCTGCCTGCTGCGCCCGGGCTGGAAAGGGAAGAGCCAAGAGCATCGAGCAAAAAGCTCGCCGAGTGATTTTACTCTTCATCACTTTCTCCGTTTCTTCTTCCTCTCCCTTTGCCTTTCGCATATTGCCCTTTGCCCTTTGCCCTTTGCCTTTTTACTTTTGCCTTTTGCCTTTCTTTACACTTCCCGCACCCCTTCCTCCACCAGCTTGCCGTTGTCATGAGCAAAGCACTTGCCGCTCTGATCCATCGGTAATTGAGCGCACAGAACGAAACCCGTGCCCAAGACATCTGGACCGGGCAAACGCTGAATCGCTTCGGCTGACGCGGTCTCCGTGGCGATCGGTACGCGCGGCGAGAAAGTCACCACGCAGATGTTCGAATCGCGAACTTCCTCCGCGACGTAACGAGAGAAAGTACGTATGCCGTCCTTAGTTACCATATACGTAGCAGCGCCGCCGGGTCTTACGCCGCCGCCGCCATAGAGATTGATGATGTGGCCTGATTTCCGTTTCGCCATATGCGGGATCACATGCTTGGTGCCAAAAAACGTGCCGTAAAGATTGGTCTTCACGACGCGATCCCAGAATTCCAACGGCATGTCGGCGATTAGCGGCCAGCGCGGAATGTTCCAGGCGAAGTGCGGCACGATCGCGGCGTTGTTCATCATCACGTCGATCTGGCCGAACCGGGCGATTACTTGATCGACTAATGACTTGACGCTGTTTTCATCGCGCACGTCGGCGTGAATCGCCACCGTTTCAGTCAACGCGCTCAGCTCGGCCACTGTCTTCTTCGCCAGCTCGGCGTTGAAATCAGCGATGACCACTTTCGCTTTCGCTTTGGCGAACGTCGTCGCAGCGTGTTTGCCAATCCCCTGCCCACTGCCGGTAATTACAACCACCTTGTTTTCCAGCACGATTTACCTCCGAAATTTTCTACTTATATCATGAGCGAATATCGCAATCGCGCCACCGATTCAAACCGAGTTCTTCACGTCTGCAGCATTTAAAACCCGGAAGACCTCGCGCCAAGGTCGCAAAGATCGCAAAGTTGGGAAAAGATGTTTTTCTTTCGCTTTGCGCCCTTGGCGTGCTTGGCGCGAGGAATGTCCGAATCCAAGCTCGACCGCACGCTCACCGCTGCCCGCCGTACAACCTATCGATGAATCCACTGTCGTCCAGCTTGCGGACGAAGCGCGCGTCAACTAAATCTTCCACTTTGAGCGCCGCGATCTTGGGATTTTGCTGCGCCATCAATCTTTGCGCGCTGCGCAAGCCGTCGAGCGACGGATAAGGTTTGCGATGGAGTGTCGATAAATGATCTTGGTAACCGTCTTCCGCTACGGCAGGATCGTTGATGCGTAGATGTTTCATCAGAATTTTCAGCGCCACCGGCTTGTTCGCCGGCAGTTGCACGAACGCCAAACCTTCGGTCAGCGCCGTGACGACCCGTTCTAGCGTCGCCGGTTGTTGATCAAGATAGCTCCGCGTCACGCCCACTCCCAATCCGGGAAAACTCGCATTCGTCTTGGCGAGGTCGACCAACTGCGAGAAACCTTTACTCGTCAGCCGGCGGCTAAGCGGCGGATCTAGCACCGCAGCGTCGATGCGGCCCGCTTCAAGCGAGTGGCCGATGGTAACCGGATCGCCGATCGGGAGAAACGAAATGTTGTCGCGCTTCGGTTCTAGATTTAATTGCTCCAACGCCAACATCGCGTACATCCAGGTGCTGCCGACGATACTCTGCACGCCAAACCGCTTGCCGCGCAAATCTTCGGCGCGTTTGATCTGCGGACTGGCGATTAGCTTCCAACTAACGCGGCTGGAGATCGACGTCAGCATCTTGACATCGACGCCCTGCGCCGCGGCGCCGAGCACCGATACACCTGAAGTAAAAGCGAGCTGAATTTCCCCAGTGAGCAGGCTCGCCACTAACGTCGTGCCGCCACGGATGAGTATCAGCTGCGCCTCGACGCCGTGCTTGGCGAAGATGCCTTGCTCCTGCGCCGCCCAGACGCTGAGCATGCTGCTGCTCACCGACGCCGCGCCAATATTGACGCGCACCGGCGCGGCTGCTGAAAACGCCCATGCTGGAGCTAGAGCAAACCACACCGCCAAAACGATGAAATGATGTCGAATCATAAACACCAAGCGAATTTCATGTGATCATAAATAACGGACTTCGCCAAGGCCGCCGCGGCGTCGCGACGCTGGCATAAGTTTTCGTTGACTCCACGGTTTGGGAAGAGTAAGGCTGCCGTAGTTGTTCGTCCGGCACAACCCGAGAGGAGGTTAGCCATATGCGAGTTTATAGAATCGCTGTTGTTTACTTTCTCTTTGCGTTGGTAAACCTGTCCGCGGGTTCCGCAGCGGAAAAGCTCGTCGGCATTCACTCAGCGATCGCCATCTCGCAGTCTCTGCCCTGGATCGCCCGCGATGCAGCGATCTTTCGCAAGCACAACCTCGATTTCGATCTGGTGCTCATGCGCTCGGCCGGCACCGCGGCGGCGGCAATGCTGGGCGGCGAAACCGACGTCGGACTGATCGGCGGCATCGGCATCGTCAGCGCCTACGTGCAGGGCGCACAGGACTTCGTCATCGTCGGCGCGGTTAAAAATATTCTCACCCACAGCATCGTCGCCAAACCGGAGCTCAAACGGCCCGAAGATTTGAAAGGGAAAAGTATCGGCGTCAACCGCCTTGGCAGCAACAACCATTATTTCGCCATCCAAGTTTTGCAGCGTATCGGCTTGGACCCGGCGAAAGATGTGATTTTCCGGCAGACCGGCGGAGATGCCGCCGATCTGATCGCGCTGTTGAACGGCTCGGTCGACGCCTCGGCGATGCTGACCTACGGTCAAAACGCCGTCGCCCAGGGATTTCATTATTTGATCTACGGCCCCGATCTGCGCATCCCCTACACCGCTGCGGCGTTTGTTACACGACGCTCATTGCTGGCGCGAAGACCGCAGGTGATCGGCCAGTTCATGCGCTCGATGGCCGAGGCGTCAAGAATATTTCACGCCGAGAGAGAAACGACATTGAAAATTTTGGCCAAGTACTTGCGCGTCAGCGATCGCAAGATCCTTGAAACCTCGTACAACAACGAACTCAAAGCGATGGAGCCGAGATTCGATATGCGACCAGAAGCGCTCCAAGCGATCCTCGACGAAATCTCGGTCACCGACCCGCGAGCGAAAAAAATCCCGCCGCAGCAGCTCGTCGACCGACGCTATCTGGAAGAAATGGAACGCAGCGGCTTCTTCGACAGCCTATGGGGCGGCAAACGGTGAACCCCTACTCCCCCATGATCTTTTTCATCGCCGCGATGACCTCGGCCGGTTGGCTCAAGACTTCCTTAGCGAGCGCTTCCATCTCGTCGCCGTGAATCAGCTCAGGTTCGAGACCCTGCTTTTTGGCGTCGGCGATGAGCTCAGGACTGGTGATGGCTTTGGCATAACCCGCGCGTAGAATCTTGGTGAGTTCCGGCGGAGTGCCCGGCGCAGCGAACATCGGTGCGCTGCCGAATTCTCCCGATCCCATCATCACGGTCACCAATCGCCGATGCAGTTCCGAAGTCTTATATTGTTCCATCAGCTCACTGAGCAGCGGCGTATCGGGTATGCGCGGATCGCGCTTTTTTCCGCCGAACACCAAAACGCGCACCTGGTTCTTGCTGCGCCAAGTGTGAAACGGCTCTCGCCCGTAGAAAACCTGGATGGTGAAAGCACGGCACTGTACCTCGCCGCGCTCGACGGCTATTTCGATATCCGCGCCTCCCTGATAGCCGGTAACAATTTGAAACTTCGCGCCGATGGTCTCTTCGAGCAATCTCGGCAAATAATAGCCGGTATTCCCCGTGCCCGTGGCGCCGCACTTCGGCGGCACAGTCGCCGTGCGCACGTCGTGAATGGTTTTGTAGGGAGTGTTTGCCCACATGTACAAGAGTGGACTCGTCGGCGTCGTGCCGCCGACCCATGAGAATTTCGACCAGTCGTATTGAACTTCTTTCTTTTTGAGCAGCTGTTCGAAGTAAAGCGCCGCGTTATTGACGCCGAGCGTCAAGGCGTCCGGTTTCGCCACGCTGTAAATGTAATTGGTCGCGGTCATCGAACCGGCGCCGGGCATGAGCTGAACTATGGTTGTGGGGTTGCCGGGAATATGTTTGGTCAGTTGCGGCGCGATCAGCCGCGCCCACAGGTCATGGGCGCTGCCGGCCGGATAGCCGACGATGACGCGAATCGTCTTGCCCTGAAAGTAGGGCGTCTGCGCCGCCACTTCGACCGACCACAAGAGTACGGACAAAAGCCAAATGCTGGACTTTTTCATAGCTCCTCCAATAGCGATTGTTAAACGTCAAGTAAATCGACGAAACCCGCGCGGTTTGCAACATAAGGCAGATCGAAATGAAACGTCAAGGACTATCGATGGCGGATTTCGATGAAGATATTGATCGTCACCGCGGTCAAAAAAGTGCATCTCGTTGAATCCTTTTCTTGACAAACGGTGCGTTCACGTCGTTTAATCTCCAACCGCGTGAAGAGACTGCGCCGCAAAGGCGCGGTTCGCCCTTGCACGAGGTCAGGACAAACCGACAGAGGTATAGAATGCTTGAAAAATTTCTATTCATGTCGCGCGCGTCGAGACATGCGCTGCCGTTGATCGCGGTTCTGCTATGCGAAGCTGTAACGGCTCACGCCCAGACTGAGCCCTACTACCAGGGCAAGACGATTCGGATCATCGTCGGTTTCACCGCCGGTGGTTTGTCCGATCAATGGGCGCGCATGTTCGCCCGCACCATGCCGAAATTTATTCCGGGGAGCCCAAACATCATCGTGCAAAACATGCCGGGGGCGAGCTCCGTGGTGGCGTCCAATTTTGTTTACAGCGTCGCCAAACCCGACGGCCTCACCGTGGGCATACCGAACAGCAGTCTTTATCTGGCACAACTGATCGGACGCACCGAGGTCAAGTTCGACGTGCGTAAATTCGAATGGATCGGGACCCAGGAAAAATGGACGCAGATGATTTATTTTCGCGCCGACACTCCGTTCAAAACGATCGGCGATATTATTAAAGCGAAAGAGCCGCCCAAGTGCGGCGCCTCGGGCTTTGCCAGTTCCGGCTACATTCTTCCCAAGGTTCTCGAAGAAACCGTCGGCGCGAAATTCAACGTCATCGTCGGTTACGCGGGCGGCAAGGAAATCGATCTTGCCGTGGAAAAGGGCGAGGTCGTTTGCCGCGGTCATGACATCTCATCTCACTTCGGCCGCGAACCCTTTAACACTTGGCACGCCAAGCGTTACGACCGCCATCTCGTGCAGGACGCGCGCACGCGCGACCCGAGGCTGCCCGAAACGCCGACGATTTGGGAGATCATGAACGAATACAAGACACCGCAGGTAAGCCGGAGCGTCGCCGAAACGGTTCTCACGGCGAATGATTTCGGCCGAGCGATGATCGCCCCGCCGGGCACGCGCGCGGACCTCGTGAAGATTCTGCGCGCCGCTTATGCCCAAGCGCTCAAGGACCCCGAGCTGCTCGCCGAGGTCAAAAAGAGCAACCTGGATATCGACTACACGCCGGGAGAGCAGTTGCAAAAGCTGGCGCGCGAAGTCATGGACCAGAGTCCCGAGGTGGTCGAGAAAGTGAAGAAACTTCTCGCCGAGTAAGGGCGCAAGTAAAATAGCCGGTTGAGCACTTTCCAGCTAGATCATAAATATGGTTCTTCAGGCTTTTGTGTGGTTAAAGTATCACGTGCAACTTGTTTTGTTCACCACGAAGAGCACGAAGGACACGAAGGTTTCGGTTTATAAAACCTCCGAACTTCGTGCTCCCTTCGGCTTTGCTCAGGACATGCTTCGTGTCCTTCGTGGTGAAAACATCTTCACAGCAAACCCGGAAGAACCATAAATATAACGAGGAGGATTCATATATGGCTGAAGGAATTATTGGAGCGCAAAAACTTTCGGTACTAAATCCGGTGGGCTTCCCACCCAAGATCACGCCAAAGGCGATGGCGCCTCGACTGGATAGCTTGGACGGCAAGACGATCTATCTGGTCGACCCGCGCTTCGACGACTCGGGTTTGTTTCTACGCCAGGTGGAGCATTGGTTCGCCGAGCACATGCCGTCGGTGAAGACGAAGCTCGTGGAAATGTCGAGCGTGTACACCAAGGACGACCCCAAGACCTGGGAGCTGATCAAGGCGAACGGCGACGGAGCCATCATCGGTGTCGGCCATTGAAGCACTTGCGCGCCGGCGGTCGCCGTGCACGCAATCGCTCTCGATAGCAAGTACGGTGTGCCCACCGTCGCTATTCACACCAACGTCTTCGAGAAGGCGGTGCAATCGGTGACCCGGATGCATGGCATGTCCGAGGCGCGTTACACTTTCGTGCCCCAGCCGGTAATGGGCAAGAGCGCGGAACAGCTGCGCGCCTATGTCGACGGCAAGAGCCCGATCAGCGGCCGGCCGGTGATGCAGGAAGTCGTCGAAGGGCTCACCCGGCCCGCCGAGGGTGATCGCCACAAAGAAATCAAGTTTGAGCGCTCGACGCCGCGACTGGTCGACTCCGATACGGACGACAACCTGCAGCGCTTGTTCTTGGAAAATAATTGGACCGACAAGCTGCCGATCGTACTGCCGACGGAAAAAAGGGTGAGGGAAATGCTCGCGCAGACGAGCCATAAGCCGGACGAAGTCGCCGGCCATCTGCGCTCGAACCAATTTCGCCAGCACTGGGAATTTACCGTCGAGCAGGTCGCGGTCAACGCGGTGATGGCCGGGGCGCGGCCGGAATATTTTCCCGTGATCCTCGCGCTGGCGTCGAGCGGTGTGAGCGCGCGCGGCAGCACCACCAGCTCGATGGCGGCGATGGTGGTCGTCAACGGTCCGATCCGCCATGAGATCGCCATGAACTCCGGCACCGGCGCCATGGCGCCTTATAATCAAGCCAACGCGACCATCGGCCGCGCCTACGGCTTGCTCTCGCAAAATCTCCAGGGCGGCTCGCTTCCCGGCGACAGTTACATGGGCTCCCAGGGTAACGGCTACGCCTACGGCAGCGTTACTTTCGCCGAGAATGAAGAGCGCAGTCCCTGGGTGCCGTTTCATGTTCAACAAGGGTTCAAACCGACGGAAAGCACGGTGAGCATTTTCACCGGCTGCCGATCGACCGCTTTCACCCTCGGCGTGCGCGAAAAATATTGGCGGCAGCATGTGCAGAGCATGCTGCGCGGCATGGACGCCCATAGCGCGCCGACTTTCCTGCTCGATCCGATCGCCGCCCGCCAGTTCATCGACCGCGGCGGCTTCGACACCAAAGTAAAAATGATCGATTGGGTTTACGCCCATGCGCTGATGCCCGCCGGTGAGTACTGGGATTACCAGCTAATTCAGAATTACATTTACCCCAGAGCGACTTTCGGCGAGGAACCCTATGCGTCAAAGCTCAAAGCCGCTCCGGATGAAATGGTTCATATGTTCAAACCGGAGGAAATTCACGTTGTCGTAGTCGGCGGCGAAACCAACGGCTACTGGCGCATCATGGGCTGCAATTATCAAAGGACCGTGTCGGTGGATAAATGGCGGTAACTCGAGGGTTCCAATCGTTCCAGCTGTTCCACCGCTGCGCTCGGTTCCATCCCCCACCTCTTTCCTCCCCCGCGACGCGGGGGAGGATGAAGGAGGGGGCTTGAACGTTTGGAACGATTGGAACGTCTGGAACTGACTCCTAAGCTACCATGGCAGTGTACGACGTCATAATCGTCGGCTCCGGCCTCGCCGGCTTGACCGCTGGACTGTTCGCGGCGCGGCAAGGGCTCGCGACGCTGGTGATGGAATCGAACATTCTCGGCGGTCATTTGATCAGCATCGAGAAGATCGAAGATTTTCCCGGCTTCCCCGAAGGAATCGCCGGCTACGATCTTTGCCCGAACCTGCAACGCCAAGCTTCCGACTACGGTGCCGAGTTTCAGCGCGCCGAAGTTCTACGCCTGGAAGCACAAGAAAATATCTGGTCGGTAGTTACTGACGAAGAGCAACATCAAGCCAAGGCTGTGATCGTCGCTGCGGGATCGACGCTTAAACATCTCGGCATTCCCGGCGAGGAGAAACTAATGGGCCGCGGCGTCAGCCACTGCGCCAGCTGCGACGGGCCGCTGTACAACGGCCAGGTTGTGGGAGTTGTCGGCGGCGGCGACTCGGCGCTCCAAGAAGCGCTCACCCTCACGAATTACGCCGAGCGAGTTTTGCTGTTCCACAACGGCGAGAATTTTTCGGCGCAGCAAACTTATTTGCAACGAGTGTTAGAGAACTCGAAGATCACGCCGCGCTGCCGAACGGTCGTCGAAGAAGTTCTCGGTGACGATGATGTCACTGGTGCGCGCGTGCGCGACTTAGTATCGGGTGAGATATCGAAAGTCGACCTAGCCGGCATTTTCGTTTACGTCGGCTTGCAGCCGAACACAGCGCTGTTGCGTGGTGTCATTCAATTGAGCGAAAGCGGCCATGTGCCAACCGACAATTGGATGAAAACCGTGCGCGCCGGTCTCTACGCCGCCGGCGATATCCGACAAGACTCGGCGGTGCAAGCGATCACCTCCGCCGGCGACGGCGCCACCGCCGCTATCGCTGCGTATCGCTACATCAAGGAGATTTTGCGCTAGTGAGCTGCCTTACAAGCTCGATCAGGAAGCGGCGCTGCATTATCCGTCATTCCCGCGAAAACGGGAATCCAGACCCATCATCCACCTGGATACCGTTTTTCAACGGTATGACGGACTCAGTCCGTCACCTGGTTTCCCGCGTGCGCGGGAAGGACGTGCGCGACACAATGCGTTTTCAATTCTGATAGCAAAAAGGTTCGCAATTAGAATCCTAACAGATTTTCTCCGCGTCGAGACAACGAGTCAATTTGAATCTGGTCGAGCCTAGCGGTTCTAAACCGGCAAGGAGATCGGAATACTGACCAATAGGTGATCTTGTGAACGTTCATAGGTTCCAATATTGTGAACATCGTAGCCTTCGCGAAGGAGAGTCATGAAAAACTCATCGTTGCGCCATAAACATGTGCCGTTAGATCAGCACAAACTTAGTCGCGCGTTGCGTGTACTAGAAGCGAAAACGGAAACGGAAGCATTGGATCGCGCGTTAAGCGCTGTTGTCAGCGAGGATAAGATCGACACCGCACTGCGAAAAGCCCGCGGCAAAGGGCGCATTCGAAAAGTCTTCAGATAGAATGCAGGAAGCGAAAAGGGGGACATTCTACTTTTTTCTATGACATGCGATCTCGTGGAAGAGTGCTGCAATCATTGGAAAAAGTAGAATGTCCCCTTTTCTGTAGCCGGGAACCATTTAGCCGTTTCCAAGACCGCTGAGTCGGGTGTCTTCAGCGAACCAACTCTTTACGGAGAAGGAAAAATGAACCGAAGAACCGCCATCCGGCGACTGGCAACTTTCTTTTTGACTACTGCTTCTCTCGCCGCGGCGCAGCAGCCGAAGAAAATCTGGCGGATCGGATATCTATCGGCGGTCGATCCAGTTACTGAGGCCGCTCGTGCCGAGGGAGTTCGGCTGTCTCTGCGCGAGCGCGGCTATATAGAGGGGAATAACATAATTATCGAGTACCGATATGCAAGTGGGACGCGCGACCGGCAGTCTGAGCTTGCGGCCGAGCTGGTACGTCTGAACGTCGATATCATCTTGGCGGCAGGAGGGGACACAGTGATCCGGGCGGCCATGAATGCGACCAAGACGATTCCCATCGTTTTGACGGGCCAAGGATCCGATCCTGTTAGGGCAGGCCATGTTCAAAGCCTTGCCCATCCCGGTGGCAACGTCACCGGCTTTACGATCCTTACCACCGAACTAGGGGGTAAGCGGTTGGAGCTGCTCAAAGAAGCCGTTCCCAAAGCTGCCCGCTTCGCGGTTCTCTACAATCCGGCCACTCCTGGCACTACACGCGAGGTGAAAGAGGATCTCCCAGTGGCGGCGCGCGCGCTGAAATTGACCGTTCGACCTTGGGAGGTACCTAGCGCTGACGATTTCGAGAAGGTATTTGCAGGGCTGGCAAAGGAGCGTCCGGATGGACTCTACGTGACCGGTGCGGGCTCGGTCATGCGTGCTAACCGTAAGCGGATCGCGGACTTTGCGTTAAAGAGCCGATTACCGTCGGTGCACAGTGGCAGAGAAGGTGTGGAGGCTGGTGGCCTCATGTCCTACGCGGCGGACGAAGCG
>Ga0208454_1000124_pt1 | contig 54123 bp, 76 predicted proteins | sample EasRivMeERMZT100_FD_187530 | JGI IMG/M metagenome (GOLD analysis project Ga0208454, IMG submission 187530) | Soil microbial communities from meander-bound floodplain in the East River, Colorado, USA - East River MetaG ERMZT100 (SPAdes) (version 2) | ecosystem: Environmental > Terrestrial > Soil...
GTCCTATTGGCCGCGCCGGAAAACATTGGACCATCCCCCCGCGTCGATCGTCGTCGTCTTCACGTTGTGACACCGCTCGCAGAGCGTCTGCAGGTTGCTCGCGTCGTCCGTGCCGCCTTGCGTCTTGGGCACAATGTGATCCGTGACCATGCGACCGCCGGGATAACGCAGGCCTGCTCTCACGCAGGCACTATGCTCACTCGACAATCGTCCGTCTGTGCGTTCCCCGCAGTAGGGATGCATCGCTTTCCATCGCTTGCTGAGCTTGTCCCATGCGTTGCCATACCCTCGCTCGTGGCGGCTGCCTCGCCTCAGGTCGGTCACCTGCCTCCGTTGCTTGGTGTGGGCAGGGCAGGGGCCCTTACTGCGTGCCGCACAGCCAGGTTCAGGACAGAAGCCGACAGGGGCGCTTGGCATCTCCTATATCTCCACCCCCGCAGGCACGCACAGGATGGTGACTATTGCTTCTCGTCTGTTCACCTGGGCCATCCTGCCGACGTCAGCGTCCCTAAGATGTGTAGCAGCACACCTACCCACAGGGGCGCTTTATTCACGCTCGCCATCAGCACCACCACCAACGCCGCAAGGAACAGAATGAGGCTTAGGCTCAACATGGTATGTGCTCCTAGTTCACCACGCGCCAGACGTCAGGCGCTTTACTGTTCGGGAAGTACCCGACCAGGTTATCCCCGTCCGTGAGCGAGAACCGCACCTGATACACCCCGACGCTCAAGGCCTCGACCCCCAGGACGGCCACGGTGCCGGCGTCCTCATTGAGCCAATCGACGGTGACCGTGTCGATTTCGTCGCTCCCAAACAAGATACGTATCCCGACCGTAAACCCAGTCCCGTCAATCGGAACCCCGTCGTTTTCGAGCCGAAATTCCTGCGGTTCACTCGTGCCAACCGGAATCACATGGGTCATGACGAACACTCCCGACGCACACGACGGACCGGCACGAGCGACACCACCCCACGAACCGGCGTCAGGGCAATCACCGAATAAGTCGGGGTGAGGCTGACCACCGTGGTATCGCAGAGGTCCACTTCTGGCTGCAGACCGGCGAAGAAGGAGGTAGGGGCGCCCGTGATGAGATACGTGCCCGGGCTGAGCACGAACACGCGCGCCCCTTGTAAGGTCGCTGCCGCACCCGTAATGGCGTAGGCCCCAGGCGACGCCACGAGCGCCCGATTGAGATGGAACGTGGCGTCTGCGCCGGTGAGGGCATAGGCCCCTGGATTCGCCGAGAGGAAGTGTTCGACTGCGAGGGTCGCCGAGGAACCTGTGATGACGTAGGTGCCCGAATCAGCCTGCAGAATGTGTGCGCTCAGGAGCGTGGCCGCGCTGCCCGTCAGGGCATAGGCGCCTGCCTCAGCATTCAGGGCAAAGGCGGCAAACGTCGTGAGCTCTGCATCGGCACCGGAGAGGACATACGCGCCTGGACTGGCCGAGAAGAGCAGCGCGCGCTGGAACGTGACATCCGCGCCCGTCAGCGCATAACTGCCAGGGTCGGCAATGAGCGCAAAGATGCCCGCGAGGTTGAGTTCCGCCGCGACGCCTGAGATGAGATAACTTCCAGGGCTGGCGTTCAGCGACCGAGCCGTCAGGAGGGTCGCGCTCGAGCCCGTCAGGCTGTAACTGCCAGGACTCGCGAGCAGGGACCGGACCAGGGAGAGCGTGGCCACGCTACCCGTGAGGTCGTAGGCGCCTGGACTCGCCGTGAGGGTTCGGGCGGCGAGCAGTGTAGCCGCTGAGCCTGTCAGCGCATAACTGCCTGGATCGGCCGAGACCGATCGCCCCGAGAGCAGGGACGCACTTGAGCCGGTGAGGGCATAACTCCCAGGACTCGCCGAAATGGTCCTGACGAGTTGAAGCGTCCCATTCGCCCCGGTGAGGGCGTAACTCCCTGAGGCGGCGTTGATGGTCCGAGCCGAGAGGAGCGTGGCGCTCGACCCGGTGACCGCGTAACTACCAGGGGAGGCCGTAATCGTATGGGCCGAGGTCAGAGTGGCACTGGCCCCAGTCAGGGCATACGCACCACTCGCCGCCAGGAGCGCATGGGCCGCGACCGTGATGGCGGCAGCGCCCGTCACGGCATAACTCCCCGCATCGCAGCTCAAGCTATACGCGTTCGCGACCGTGGGCGGAAAGCTGGTCAGCCACGGTTTGAACGGTTGCGCGCGTCCGAGTCGTGCCATCGACTAGAGTCCTGCCCCCATCACCCCGAACCGACCCGGATCGGCCACGAGTTCATAGTGCCGGCGTCCGCAGACCCGACATTGCTTGACAATCATCCCGTGCCGATGCTCGGCCGAGTGGGTCGCCAAGGTCTCAAGGTTCCTGGGCTTGGCACAACACGGGCGCAAAATCCCCTTCACGACCGACCGCGGATCGATGAGGACCATTACGCCAGGGTGAAGATGGTCCCCGCGACGCCCACCGCCGCATTGTTGAACTTGACCGAGAACGACTCGCCATCTGCCAACGTCAACGGAGAGGCATAGTCCCACCACGCGATGAGCGGGTCCGCGTTCGGCGTCGTCGGCGTGTCGTCGTAGATGGCGACATACTGAAACGGTCCCACGGGGCCGGCGCTCGCCGTGATCGTGAACGAGATGCCCGTCAGGGTGACCGTGCCACCCGTCCGCGTGGAGTCGTTCTGCGTATCCACGGGAGCGGTGTAGCCGTTCTGATTCGTGATCTCAGCCAGGTCCGCCTTGACCGTATCCCCGGAGGCCGAGGGCGTGGCGTTGCTGAGATAGGCGTTGATGACTTCGGCCGTCCCGAACAAGTCCATTTCCTTGTTCATGAGGCACTGCACGAAGGGCTCGAATTTGTTATACGTCGCCACGTTAAACCTCCACCGTCATGTAACAGACCGCGTTGACCGCCACGGATGTGTGGGTACGAATGCGCCCGAAGAGCCCCAGGTTGATGACCGGCTCCCGCCCGAGGGGGAATTGCTTCACGAACTCATATCCGTTGGAACTGGGCACCGTCACGGTGATCTGGTCAAAGAGCCGCACGGCCGTGATACTACCCTCACCGGCACTGGTGTAGCCGGTCGAGGTTGTGCCAACTTGGATGAGGTTCGTCGACGGGTCGCCGCCCGCGACCGCATTCGCGTCCAGTTTGTTCAGGCCTGCCGCCACATGCGCCGTCACCGTGGCCGCCACGTCCGTCTCGAGCAGCTCGGCCACGAACAGGCAGGCCGAGGCGGGCGCGTCGCACTTGATGCCCCACTCGACAATCTTCGCGAGCACGGTCGCGGAGGCTTTCACTTGCAGGAGCGTCTTGATGGACGTGCCCGTCGTCACCGCGACAAACTTCGCCGTGGTCGGGGTGGCACCGTTGAAAATCTGATACAACGCCATAGGACTCCTTTAATACAGTGAGGCGCGCTTGACGGATTGATTTAGGAAGAGCGGCTTCGCTCGCCGAGTCTCGTAGCCTACCGCGACATACCACATAAACGCCCCCGCAGGGTCCGCGTCGTCCATGATGAGCGTGATCGGATCGCCCCAGGTATTGATGTCACCAAGCCCTTCAATGGCATCGGTGTCAGGGTCCGCGTTGAGATACACCGCGTCCGTGCGCAGGCCGGTCTGCACGAACATATTGGTGTTGCCGCTCCGACTGGAGGCTTGCTGACAGGTGCGATTCGAGGCGCTGGTCGCCGCGCCAACACTCCATTCATCGTGTGCGGACGGCGTGGAACCTGAGACGATGTGCGCCTTGCACGCCGACACGAACAGAGCCGCCAACGGATAGAATCCGAGCGCATCAGTACCAAACGCCGTGCTCGTATCGGTCTGCGTCGTCAGGCTCCCGATCGCCCATTGCCCACCGCCAATCGCGAGCCAGTGCATCCGCATGGCGTTGTTACGAGCCGTCCAGTCGATATTGAGGTTGGTCGCATCGGCAAAGCCCGGGGGATCATTCGAGATGAGACACAAGTTTGCGGGCGCTGTCGTCGGGTTCGACAGGTGCAGGGCGAAGATTTCATCTCGCCGACAATACGTCCCCGTCGCCCCGCTCGCCGCCGCGTTGTTGCTGCCGCCGCTCCAGACCGCTTGCCGTGGGACGGCCCCGCCACCACCGGGCGGCACCGCGGCCATCGCCGCGCCGAAGGAGACCGAGGAATCCACCTTGGTGCTCGGTGCATCGGCCGCGCACGCGCCCATGAAAAAGGCGACCGTGGGGGTCACGCCGAGCCCGTGCGCGACGGTCGTCGTCCCCGTGGCGGCCGACGTGTGGGTGCCGGTCGCCGCAGAAATCTCGCTCCCGCCCACCGCGAGATAGCTCACCCGCAGATCCGTCGGGAAGGCGTCGAGAATCTCCAGCGTGAAACTGCCGTTGCCGACCGATTGCACGTCCGCCCATCCCGCACCCGTGCCGAACCCATTCGTGGTATCCAACATCGCGATGCAGGCATCGTCCCGATGGCCGCTGTCCGTATCCGCCGACCCACCGCCGTCGATGTCGAGCGCGCAGACCACGCGGAACGCCGACGCCCCCACCGCCCACCCATGTCCGCGTAGATGGCTCGCGCTCCCAAACGCGTTCGTGCTTTCCGTGCGACCCGACCACCAGAACAGGATCACCTTCGGCACTTCGGACTCGGGCCACAGACTGGACACGGTCACCGTCGTGGCGGCTGCCCCTGTCCCGATATTGAACGCACCCACCGCGGCCAGGACGGACATCAGCAGGACTCCCCACACATCAGACCCCCAACCGGGCGATGAGCGCGGCCTCAGTGTGGAGTGGGTTGATGCGGTCTTCCGCCAGCAGGAGAATCTGGTGGAGCACATCCGCCGTCATCATGCCGATGCGCCTGAGCGCCAGCGACGCGCCATAGAACACCGGGTCATCCGCCGCGGTGGTGGACTTCACCCGGACGCGCAGCGTGCGCAGACCAGCAGGTAGGGGACTCACCGACTGGGACACCGAGAGCGTCTTGTCGCCAGCGGCCCCGGCATCGTCAATCACCGCAAGCTGCGCCGCGTTCGTCTGGTCCCACAACTGCCAACTCTGCGTCCCCGTCCCGACCTTGTTCACGAAGACGCCGAACTCGAACCCGCTGATGCCGAAGGTCTCGATCCGACAGACGCCCAAGCCTTTGCTCGCCGGGGTCGTGTCATAGGCCGCGCCCACATTCGTCAGCGTCAGAAACCCGCCGAGGCTGATCGAGTCCAGCGGGGAGACGACCCTGGCGATGAGCGCCGCGGCCTCGGTCTGCTCACCGGCCGAGAGGGTAAAAGCATCGATGACTTGCTGCGTCGTCATCTGGCCGCGTTCCAGTTCCCCGAGCGCCGCCATGAAGGCGTGGACGTGGATCTTGGGTTCCGTCGTGCCGATGAGACGGGAGTAGAGGCTCACGACAGACCCGGCTGCACGAGTAGGGGCGCAATCGCCTCAGGCGTCAGGCTCCCGTTCGGCCCAGCGAGCACCACCACGTTTCGGTTCCACGATTGCATAAGGCCATTCGTGGCCGTGTCCTGCGAACTGTCGTATTCCAGTCGAAAGACGGTGGTCGCAGGGGGCGTGAACAGCGGCACACGGTTGTAGAGTTGGACCGGCGCACGGGCGGCATCGGCGATCCACATACTCAGCAGACAGGGCGTCTCGCCTTGGCCGAACCCTTCCACCAGGAGCCAGGTGCGCGTGATCGTATTCACGGCCACATAGAATTGGGCCGCACGCGGTGACAAAATCTGCTGCCCGAATTGATCGTTGAACGACTGCCCGGGCACGAGATACATGCCGTTGTAGACCGATAAGAAAAACTCCGCGATCCCCTGGCCCGCATCGAACGCCTGTTTGTAGTCCGTCTTCCACTGTAACCAGAACGGCCACCCCACCACGGAATCCACGCGCCACGTCTTATGGCGGAACAAGTCCCCGTCCTTGGTGTAGGCAAACCCCGCATCGAAACTGAAGTCCCAGGTCAAGAGACTGTCCCCGGTGGTCAACTCGAACGTCAGGTGCTTCTGTCCGCTGTCTGTGCTGCCGGTCTGGGGATTGATCTGTGCCACGGCCGCATCCACGCCAGCGTCGTAGAAGATGGGCACCTTTGTTGCGCTCACGCCTCCGGACTGGTAACTGTCGATCTCGGCCTGACTCCGTAACGGGTAGGCGTCCCGGCAATCAGCGCGGGCAGTCAGCGCCTCGTAGTAGGGGTACGCCCCAGGCTGCGGCGGCACATACACACACGACCGTGTCTCAATACGCGTCCCACTCGTCGGCCCGCACGCCTGCCCACCGTTCGCCGGTGGCGTGAGAATCTCTCGTGTCCAGGTCACCACGCAGGTCTGCGTGCCGTCCGGCTGACAGGGCCCCCACTCACCAACCGTGTCCACGGGATCGCCGAGCACGCAATCAACGGGCACGGGTGAGGTCTCAGCCGGTTGCACGTCGACCGTCACTGTGGCCGTGGCCTTCCCTCCTTTGTGGTCGATGACTTCATAAACGATGTCATAGACCCCAACCGCATCGTAGCCGCGGGTGTAGGACGCCTTCCCCGGCTTGCCGGGCGCCGTGCTCTTGTCGATGCCCTGGCCCCAGTAGAAGATGTTCTTAATTTTGTTCGTGGGACCGTCCACATCCGTCGTGCCCGAGGCATCGACGATGACTTCTTGACCGACGAGAATCGGCAATGGCGTCACGAGTTGGAGATCGGCGATCGGCACGCGGTTCGGTGGGGACATGGTTTACGGCTTTCGCAAGGAGGGGCTCAGGTCGCCGCCCCCTCGTAATCCGGCGCGATGGTGAGCGTGACCAGGAACTTCCCGGTGTTCACGAGACTGTCCCAGGTGTAGGTGAACAGGACGTGGCGCCGATACTGCGAGGGCGGACGGCGCGTGGTGAGCGGCACCACCGTGGTATCGTCCGCGTTCAACGTGACGGCCACGACCCCCTCGTCTGAGCAGTACACCAAGACATCCACGTCGTCGCGGTCGTTCACGATCGTCGTCGTGGCCGGATACACCGACGCATTACGGTCATAGACCGACATCGTCAACGTTTCCGGCTTGAATCCCAGGTCCACCGTCACATCTAAGGACGTGCCACTGAGAAAGGCCTTCCGAACTAAGACGGTATTCTTCGTCACGCGGATGGCTTCTGGAAGATGTCCGCGTCCGCTTCCGGGTCCACCGTGGGGAGCGCGTAGTTGTGCAATACGACCACATTCCGCCCATACCCGATGAGCGGCCCTGTCTGGCACGGCGGCGGGTTACACGACGTGTTGAACTCGAAATCGAACGAGCCGACCGTGCTATTGCTTTGCGTGCCGCCCATCTGCCAGGGCACCCGGAAGAGGGTCCGAGCGGCCTCCCGGCCTTCGTCGGCCACCCACAGCGAGAGCATGTGCCACGTCCCGGTCAGGTCCGCGGAGTTCCCGGTCGGCCCCTCCACCGCCAGCGCCTTCCACTCGGTAAACTCCGCCGCCGGGCGATTGAGGCGAATCTCGATCCACCGCCGCGTCCACCGACTGTGCAGGATCGGATACGACTCTCGCGGCGCGGCGCCCTCGCCGGTCGGCTCAAGCGGGTCATTGGAACTACAGCCCGGCGGCAGCGGTAACCCGTTGCGGTCGAGGGTCGAAGTGATTTTCGAAATCTCCGGGTCGGCGTCCGCACGGAAGAAGTGATCCTTCACCGTCCACCAACGCCCGCTCACCCCTTGCCGAACCTGGAATGTCTTGTAATTCGCGAGCTTCGCCAGGGGGTCGCCGGCGCGAGTATAGAGACGAAATTCCTCCCCGTACCAGAAATCCCAACAGATCAGGATGGTGCCGGTGTTGATCCCGATAGGCATCTTAAGTTGTTGGTTCCCGGGAATCGAATCACTCCCGAACCCGAGGCGGTCATCGACGGGCTTATAGAACTTCGCGCCATCTTGTGCTTGGGGATAACTGTCCGTGCTTGGACTGAACGTAAAATACGACGACGGCGGGGCGTTCACGAGGTCGTCTAGTTCTGACTGGCTCCGAAGGCCCCAACTCGCATGGTGCTCTGGAAGGGCCTGCAACGACTCAAAATAGGCGTGGGCCCCGCCGACTGGGGCTGGCCGCGCCAGCACCGCAAATGTCACACTCCTACTCGTGGCGACGCTGCCATCCGACACGGTGAGGGTCAACGTCCGCGAGGCATGCGCCGTGCCGTAGGTGTGGGTGTAGGTGGCGGGCGGTGATCCCGCAATCGTCCCGGACGACGTCCCGTCCCCGTGTGTAATGCTGTAACTCCCAATCACCCCATCCGCGTCGGACGCCGTCAACGCGAACGTAAAATCTCCCACGTAGAAGCCGGACACCCGCGTGACCGAACAGATCGGGGCTTGGTTCGCGACGACCGACGACTGAATCGTGACCGTTCTCGAGGCTGACCCGCTGAGGGCTGGCGAGCCGACATCCGTGACCGTCAGCGTGGCTGTATACGTGCCTGCGGTGGCATAGGTGTGCGTCAGGGTGTCGGGGAGTAGAACGTCGGTGTCCGGCTCCGTGTCGTCGCCCCAGTCCATGGTGTAGCCCGCGATGTTTGCGTCCGTATCGGCGGTGGAGAATATATAGGGCTGACCCGCGAACTGCCCGGACGCATACGTCAGGACGACCACGGGGGACACGTTCTCGGGCTCAGGGTCACCCGGTGGATCGTCCGGGTCGGGCAGGGGCGACGGATCGGGCTCGACGACTAGCGTCACGGTGGCCGTGGCTTCATCTTCCGCCCCGACGCTGTCTCGGACAGTCAGGGTCAGCGTGTAGGTGCCCGTCGCCGCGTAGAGATGCCCATAAGTGTCCTGGGTGGGGACGTACGTGGTCGTGTCGCCGTCGCCCCAGTCGATCGTGCCTGAGACGGTGCCGCCTTCAGGATCCCGCGTCCCGTCCGTCGAGACGATGACGTCCTCGGATTCATACCGAGCGGACACCACCTCGAGCACGGCGATCGGCGGCTGGTTGGGCCTGGCGGCGTTCGGGTTGCGCGGCTTCGCGATGCGCACTTTCGCGCCCCCCGCGGCACGAATGCTAGCTTGCGCCATGGTCGTATCTCGCCCGCGCGGGCAAAGTGTGGAGTAGTGTGGAGCCGAGTGGATCGACCCACGGCCACGCGAGGTCGCCGAAGAAGGCGGGCTTCGCCGTGAGATAGAGCGAATCAGGAATGGGCTGTGCTGGTCGATCCCACGCGACCGCGTTCGTCAGGTAGTCGAAGTTCCCATCGCGGAGGACGGTCGACAACACCTTCGGGTCCGCGGCCTGCCCCCACTGCTGAGGCGCATACCCGAGTTTCCAGACAGACTCAGGGGCACTCCAGTCATAGGACCACCCGACCATATGGCCCTCTTGACCTAGCACGTTGCCAATAAACGAGTGCCACCATGACCCGAACATCAGCCCCGCGCAGCGCCCATTGTGTTGCCCGGGATAGTCCAGCCGAATGCCCACGAGATGATTGCGAAAGATGGTCATCGCAAACGAGCTGCCGTGTGTGTCGTCCGAGTCGTAATTGTGGGACTGGTTCCCCTCGAACAAGATGTGATGCGGGCCGACCATGTGCGAGCCGTTGATCCCGACTTCCACCCATTCCAAATAGTTCCCGATAAGTGTGTTGTCCATGTAGTTGTAGCCGACGACAGACCCCGCGCCGGCCGACTTGGCCACCATCGCCTTGTTCATGCCCAGGACGATGTTGTTCTCGAGCAGCACCTCGGACGAGCCCCCTGACAGACCCAGGCCATAGCCCCCGCCGCCGGGGTAGGGCCAGACGCAATCGTGGATGTAGGAGTCGCGGACTTCACAGCGGAAGGCCCCGTTGAGGCTCACCGCTTCGCCGAGCCAGGCGGCGCTTTCGACGTGCTTCACCCAACACGACGCCGCCGCATTGAACCGGATATTGCCGTCGGAGCCCCCGGAGACGGTGAGATCCTCCAGTCCCGCACCTTGGACATGCGGCTCCATCCAGCGCGTGAGCTGCGCGGACTTCGTGACGGGATAGTCGGTGTGGAGTGGCGTCGTGAACCGGACGAGATGCCCGTCGACGGACGCAATTTCTTTAATCTCGTTCACTGGCCGACCTGACCGGCTGAACCACGTCAGGGAATCCGGGAAGGGATCGTCCCCAGGTTCAGGCGGGTTGTGCTTCGCGAAGACGACCTGATTGCTCGCCCAGATGGTAACGTCAGTGGCCGCGCCATCCCGCGGCGGGAGCGCACACCACTCGGACGCAGCATAGTCGTCCCGGTCCAGCAACACGAACTGTCCCGCGGCAAGGCCGGTCGCATCCTCGACATCGACAAACATCGCCCCTTTCACGCCGTCTGCGTAGATGGACGCCGTGGACAACTGCGGCCACCGACTCGGCCCGAGAATGACGATGGGCTCGGCCTCTTCCGGCTGATACGAGCCGGGTTTCGCCCCGTTCGTCTTGACGAGGAACGTCTTCCCTGGACCCTGCCCGCGCAGCGTCACGGCCTTGTGCAGCAGGATGTGGTCATTGCACAGGAATGTCCCCGCCGAGAGCTTGACGGTCTGCTCGAGCGGGCAGGCCGCAATCGCCGCCGCAATCGCCGCCGAGGCCTCTTCGGTGCCGTCCGCATATTCGGAGGCGTTGATCGTGACGAAGATGGTTTCGCGTGCCGGGATGCCGGTTCTCACTCCCGGCGCCCAGATCGTACGGCACTCGACCGGCACGAGGCCGGTGTCAGGGGGCTCAATAGGGGGTTCAATGGGCGGCTCAATCGGCGGCGCTGGCGCCACCGTCACCATCGCCGTCACCGGCTGGCAGGTATTGGACTTGCCCTTTTTGTTGGTGACCGTGACCGTGCAATCATACGTGCCCGCCGCGTGGTAGGCGTGTGTCGCGGTGGGCTGATTCGACGACTCGGACGTCCAGTCCCCGAAGTCGTAGACATAGCGCCGAATCCCGCCGCCACCCGCCGCATCCGTCGACCCAGAGGCATCGACGACGAACGGCACACCGGCAACAATCGGCGTAGGAAGGACCAGACGAGCGGTGAGGACGGGTTTGGCCAGGGGACTTGGCCGCTAGAATGCCCGTGCCACTCGGCGATGTCAATGCCTAACTACGTCTCCCCTGTCTGTTTGGATGGGAGGATCGCCCGGAGGGTATCAGCCCACTGCAACACGATGTACTTCGACACAGGATACGGCGTCCCAGGATAGTCTCCTGTCGTGATGCCTGCTGTCCATCGCATCGCATCTTCCACCTGTCGGATCGTGGCCTCCTGGGAGGCGAGACGCTCGCCTAAATCAACCTCAATTTGCTCCCCGATCTCTAACTTCTGCTTCAGCCCCTCGATCTCCTGCTGGAGGGCCTGGACGGTAGACTCGGCGGCTTCGGCGCGTCTCCGCATGTAGTCTCGTTCTATGGCTGGAGCCGTCCATGCGCCTCCCTGCAAGGCCGAGATGATCGAATGGAATCGGCACATCACCAGACCGCCGCAGTCCTCACAGCGGTCGCAGGCGTCCTTATCGAGTTCGTCACTGCGTTCTTCGAGAAGGTCTGCAATCAGTTGCCGCGCCTTGTCGCCCTTGGCCTTCTCCTGTTCGGCCTGCACCAACTTGGCCTCGGCTGCTTCAGCACGGATAAAGGCTTCCTCGTGCGCATCACAGAGTTCACCTATTCGCCGCTCAGCTGCTTCAAGTTCCTGGGCGCATGGTTGGCACCACCCGATCCCCGCCAGCGAATGACGCGGGCAGATCGCAAGCGCCTCTCGCTGTTCGGCCTGCACGAGCGCCGCCGACAGATCGGTCAACTGCGTATGTAATTCGTGGACGCCAACTGAACCCTCGCGCCTACAGGACTCACAGGGAAAGGCTTTTGAGCCGTGGACTTCAAGTTGGCTAAGCGCGAAGGCTGCTCGCTGCGTCAGGTCGTGCGTCGTCTCGCTCATCGGCCCGCCCGGCCCGCCTTGGCTTTCCTTCGTGGAGACTCTAAGCTGTAATGCCTCCGCTTCTCGCTGGCGCTGTGCCTCCTGGGCGCGACAGGCAGCCGAATGCAATCGTTCAGTCTCAGCAAGTCCTCCGTCTCCCTTCGTCTGCTCGCTCATGAGCGGCCCCCCTACCACGACTGTTCCGCGTGCTTGCGGATGATGTAAATAATCGTCCCGCGCAGTTTGGCCTTCGCGTAGAACTTCAATTCCCCATCGTCGAACCAGCGCAGAATGTCCGCGTCCGCGTCGCCGCTGTAGTTCACCGAGCGATCACGGCTACAGATGGACACCTGCTGTCGTGGCGCGGTCGTCATGATGCTGCGCTGCACCTTCACCATGCCTTGCCATTTCACAGGCGGCAGTTTTGTCTCGCTCATGGCTGCTCCTGACGAGGCGGAGAGGGTAAGGGTTGCCAGTGCGTAGCCTTGAATACTGATGACCAACCGCCAAACGTGGTCAACTCCACGCGCTCTACATCGACTGGTAGCGGTTCATTGAGCGGTCGCACATCATCGGCCCACTCCAAATAGAACAAGGCTCGGCCAGTCTTGGGAGCCGTGGCAATCGGTTGCCAGCCTGTCTCCGGCCTCCCCCCGATGACCGGAATCGGCTGGGGGGTGACGATGACGAGGGAGGCGCGGGGGTTATTGTTGGGTGGGGGCATTCTCAGTCTCTTTCTTGGGTTCGGCGGCCAGGAGGGCGGCTAATCGTTCGGTACAAAATCTCACGCCTGTATCCATTCCAGCGTTATACGTTTCGTCCAGTGAGGGAGCGACAAACGCCTTCATGCCCTTAGTGGTCCATTCCTCGACCACCTGTCGGATCGTGGCCTCCTGCCCTTCAGCGCGTTGGATCGCCGCCTTGGAAATCTTGTCGCAGTCCATTCGATACGCGAGATGGAAGTCGGCTTTCTCTTTCTCAAGTTGGGCTATCGTGGCCTCCTGGGAGGCGAGACGGGCCAAATGTTCGTCGCGCTGCTCACGAACTTGGTAGTAGAACGCTTCCCACTGCTTTAATTTCTCGATCTCGTGCTGGAGGGCCTGGACGGTAGACTCGGCGGCTTGCCACGCTGCGAGTAAGTCCTGAATAAGTTCCACAAGGTCAAGATCCACGTTACTTTCCCAGGTATCTAGCCATGCCTCTGCCTGCTGCTCCAGTAACTTCAGGTCATCGGTCATCGGCCACACTCACAGTCGTAGGCGTTGATCTCAGGCTCGTTTTCGCTGTCGCAGGTGACGAGGCCAACACACCCGCAGATCAGGGCTTGTCCGTCCGTGAACAATCCGTCCTTGTCGCACTCTGCGCCTTCCTCCCCGCAGCAGGGGCACTCAAGGTATCTGGCCGTCTCACTCATTCCGGCTCCTGTCGTGTTGCTCCTTCGTCTCGCTCCCCCCGAGCGCAGAGAGGGTGTCGGCGAGTAGTAGTTCCAATTCGATGGCTTCTTGACGCCTCAGTGCCCCGGTTCGTTTGCCTTGCTGAAGATCAATGAGCCGATTTCGCCATCGCTCCAGCTTCTCCACGAGCGCCGTGATCGCCGCGTCCCTCGTCATCGGCCCGACTCCTTCTTCGCCCGCGCCTCAGCCAGCGCCTTCCGCGTGCAGTCTTGCATGTTTGCGCAGGGGGGGAAGTGCCCGTAGCGATCGGCCGCGTCCACGACAGTTGGCGCGGCCCCGTTCAGCCATCCAACCAGAAAACGTTTCATCCCGCGCGACGTCTTACGCCTCGCCGGACTAGCGTCTATCCAGGCCCATGCCTTTCGGCACTCGCGCGCCACTTCTATGTCTGGGTAGAGCTCTTGCCAGAGTGTCACCTGTGAATCCGACAAGTCCCAACAATACGTGTCCTTACACGGAAAACGTAGCATCTAGTTACACCTCCGACACCTTTTTCCCCTCATACGCTCTTTGCGAGCCTGAAAGAGAAAGCCTCACCGCATATCTACCCAGGATATGAGGGACCAGGCGGGAAGGTGTCGGCGGCCCTGCCCTGGATTTGTGTGCTCAGGTTCGTGGCCCATGAGCGGCCAATCAGCGCGGCGCAACGTGCGTGTCGCCTGTCTCGGGCTGTCTACTTCGTGATTCGCCACAGCCTCAGCGAGAACACTTGTTTTTTCGGTTGGGGAAATGCAGAATGGCGGGAGTATGCCGCGCTGCTGTCCACAGCCGGTAGAACAAGGGGACGCGTCAGGTGCTTATCACATCTGACGCGCCCCGATTTTTCATCCGCTCCCCTCAGAAGTCAACACAAAACGACTCGCCCGTGCGCGATCCTCTCTCGCCAGGATTGACGCAGCGCATCCGCCCATCACGACGCCGCACACTTCGCACACGAGCGAATACCTAGACCGCCTGAGATTCATCGCGGAACAATTCCCCGTGGTCCTGCTTCGCCGTCGCGAGATTCCGGCAGGCCTGCTCCCAATACGACCGTTTCAGTTCAGCCCCGACAAACCGCCGCCCCGTCTGCAGCGAGACGTAGCCTTCGCTCCCGATGCCCATGAACGGCGACAGCACGAGGTCGTCAGGATTGCTCCAGAGCCGCAGGGCGCGGCGAATCACGTCGAGCTGGAGCGGGCAGATGTGGCGTTCGTCGTTGTGCTCCCGCGCTGACCGAAACTGCAGCGTGTCGTTCGGCTGAATATCCATCCAGATCGGAGAAGCGATCTTCTGCCATTCCGACACGGGGAATGTCTCGTTCGTGTGCGTTACCCGCGACGGATTATCGCCAGGCTTCCGCATCGTGACGAGGTAATCCGGGACGCCTTGCCGTGACATACAGGAGTCCTTCTTGAGTTGCTTGTGGAGCAGCCCGAGCGCCTTCGTGCGCTGCATGGCCGTGACTGGATCTTTCCAGATGCAGACTTCGGAGTGATAGATCCAGCCTTCCGCGGTATGCGCCCGGATCAAATCGCCGCGGAAGTCCCGCAACCCGATCATCCCGTGGTGCGTCTTGCTCGTCGGCAGGTTCATGCAATGAAACGACACCAGCCGCCCGGGTTTCGTCACCCGGAAGATCTCCCGCACGATCATCTGGTAGTGCTCCAGGAACATCGCGTCATCGTGGCTGTTCCCCATGTCCCGGTCGGAGGCCGAGTAGGTGTAGAGACTCGAGAACGGCGGCGAATACACCGTGAAGTCCACGGAGTCATCCGCGAGATCACCGACGACATCGATACAATCGCCGAGATGCGCCGACCACTGCTCGCCCGTGACACACTCCCGCACGTATTCGGTTTTGAATCGCTGCGTCGCCCCTCGAAGAGCCGAGGCATTCAAATCCTGCATGTGGGTCACCATCGCGTCCGACATCCGCATGGCGTCCGCTTCCTTTCGTTGAATGTTGGCGACCACGGCACCCTCGGTGTCAGCCGTGATCAAATGGACCTGCACGGACCGCGTTTGCCCAAAGCGCCAACAGCGGCGCACCGATTGATAAAAGGCTTCGTAGGAGTCGCTCAAGCCCACAAAGGCCATCTGCGCGCATTGCTGAAAGTTCAGGCCGAACCCCCAGATCGACGGCTTACTGATGACGACGCGCACCGTGCCAGCCTGGAAGTCAATGGCCGTCTGCTCTTTATGTTCGGCGCTGTCGGACCCAGTCACTTCCACGGCCCCAGGAATGGCGCGCGTCAACGCCTGACTCTCCGTGTTGAGGTTGCACCAGATGAGCCATTGCCCAGTCGAGGCCGTGACCACCTCGGCGCATCGCTCCACCCGTGCGTCAATGGACGACCGCCGGGCCCCGAGCCGCTCCTGGAGCGTGTTCGCCACGACGGGGAAGAGATACCCTTCGGGCGGGAGTCCGCACTCCACCACGGACTCGTGGAACACCAACTCTGGCAACGTAAAGCCACCATCGTCATACCCGAGGTCCGATGGCTTGCGGAGCATCATCGCCCATGAGCACAGCCATCGCCAGAAGTCGCGCTCCGCGTGGCCCTTGAGCCGCCATTGGCTGGTGTCGCCCCCGTCATGGACGAAAAACATCGAGAGCATTTCCGCGCGAGACATCACGGAGAGGAACTCGGCATGGTTGCCAATCTCCATGTAGTCATTCGGAGCGGGAGTGGCTGTGCAGCACAGTCGAAACGGCGTCCGTGAGAACATCTCGATCAGCGCCGTCCGCGTCTTGCCGTCGAACGCCTTCAGGATGCTTGACTCGTCCAGCACGACGCCGGCGAAGCGCGATGGATCGAAGGCCTCCAGCCGCTCGTAGTTCGTGATCGTCACGCGCGAGGTAATGTCGCCATGCCGAGCCGCATACCGCACCGGCACGTCGAACTTCTGCCCCTCGCGAACGGTCTGCGACGACACCGCCAGCGGCGCCACAATCAACACGTCGCCGTCTATGGCATTCGCCCATGCGAGTTGCATCGGCGTCTTGCCGAGTCCGCAATCCGCCCACAACGCCGCGCGGCCTCGCCGCAAGGCCCACGCCGTGAGGTCGCGCTGAAACGGATACAGTTGGCTGTTCAGTTCCGGTACCGCGTCCATGCCGGTCATTGGATCGGTCGCCGACTTGCGCACCAGGAACTCGGCGTAACTCACTTGGCCCCCTTGGACCGGCACGTCGCACAGGGCAGGACCACGGTCGTCATGTAATACGCCTTCCGGCACGCGAGGCACGTCACGAGCACGGCTTCGATTTGGTGGTCATCATAGGAGCGCATCAGTTCACCATCGCCTTCGCCTTGTCCTCTTCCGCCCACAAGCACCCCTGACAAACGAAGTCATATCTGAGTAGCCCGTTGGGCAAGTGATACTCCGGGCAGATCACGGCCGGTTCCCCGTCATAGTTCTCTTCCCAGGCGCCCGAGCATTCCGTCTTCGCGCCGCAGACTGAGCAGGGGTGGTGGTGCGGCTTCACGCGCGGCATTACGTCACCGCCTCCGTCGCGCCAGCATGATCCAGTATCCATTTCGCCACGCGATCCGGTGAGCCCCAACAGGAAGACGGCGCGGCGTTATAAAGGAATTGCACATGCTCGACGAACGCCCGCCGGTTAGGTTCGTCCGCGCGGGCGCACGCCTCACTGAGATCGTTTTCAAGGACTGCCGTCAGGAAATGTCCTGGTCGGATCCCGTGCCGGATGTAACGCACATATCCATCATGTGTGTGCTCAGGCACGCCAAAGGCGATCAGTTGCTCCCGTAGAAACGGCTCGTCCAACTTTAACCGTGGCATTACGTCACCCGCTCGAAGCGCACGCCGCCGAGCGAGCGCAGGATATGGTTGTGAATCAGCCGGTGGCACACCGCGCAGACGTGGACCTTGTTGCTCGCCAGCGCCGACTCCCCGACGCCGCGCACCCCGATCCCGCCGAGCAGGTGGTGGACGTGCATCGCGTGGCGGCCACAGCGCAGCCACCCTTCGAGCCGTGCCTTGATCCGCTCTTCCTGGACTTCACAGAGCCCCCCGCTGCGCGCCTTGACCTTGGCGCTTTCGCGCGTGTCGAAGGCTTCGAGGGCCTTGCGGCGCACGGCCTTATCTAAGGCGCGCGGTCGGCCCTTCGGGAAGGCGAGACGGCTGGTGTCCATCGCCATCACTCGTCCACGTTCACGTCAGAGAATGCACGCGCAGCCAGATCGACCGACATTCCAAGTTCACGACCGATACGCCTCCACGAAACCCCGGAAGATCGCATTGACACTATCCGGTGAGACACCTCCGCAGGCACTTCACGGAACATATGATTCCGTTCACGGAGTGCAGAGCGTTTCTTCTCGGCCATGTCACGCATGTTTTCTGCATGAGTGGCCAGGAACAGGTGAGAAGGGTTGACGCACAGCCTGACGTCGCATCTATGAGCGACTTCTATTCCTGCCGGGATCTTTCCGTTGGTCAATTCCCACGCGACGCGATGAGCCTTTGTCATCCGTTTCTTGATGCCGAAGTCGCCGTAACCGTTTCGGGTGGCAGCAGTCCATATCCAGCAGTCGCCAGATTTATCAACCTTCGCCCAGAAGCGCGGCTCAATAGGACCAGCGCGGAGGAACCTCCCAAGCGTAGAGCGTTCCATCATCGACGACTTGCCGCTACTCATCGACATCTCCTGAAACGCCAAGTCTCTCCCGCATGGCCGCACGGCTCCACGACGGTGGCTCATACTCCACATCGGCCTTGTCCCGCTCCTGCCCATACATCGCGTCTTCGTCGGTCTGGCAGGGGGGGCATAGATCGACGTAGGCCTCGGTCGCGGTGAACAGCCGGTGACAGCCCAGGCAGCGCGATTGCCAGGTGAGTTTGTCCGTCATCACAAACCACCTTTGGCTTTCCGTTCCACCTTGGGCCGGCCGCCCTTTTTGCCGTTCTCTCGGCTACTGGCGGCTTTTCGAGCGGACTTGATCCGCCCGAGCGCCACGGCTGCTGGATTCTTGGCCATTAGTCGGTAACCCCCATCTGTCGCCGCTCCGACCTGTGGCCGTCATTCACGCTAGGGCCGACATCGGTAGGCTCTCCGCATTCTTCGCACGCCTCCGGGAGTTCGGCGTATTCGCCGCCTTGTTCGTCCCAGAAGATCTCTAATTCGGTGGCATGGTCGCATTCGAGGCAGATGTAGAATGTTGTGTTTTTCATAACCATATAATACCTATCGCTAGGTTATGAGTCAACGGCTATTTTAATCAAAATCACGCCTGTTTCTGTGGCCATCCCAGAAAACCTACCATCCTAGGGGCCACGCCAGCGGCATCACGCCAGCACCGCCGCGAGGGTGCCCCGCAAGTTTGTCATCGTCAGCAGGGCCGCGACTTCCTGATTCACTTCCGTGAGGAAGGCTCTCGCCTCGCGGGCATACTCCGCGACGTCCGTCTCGTCACGGGGGACGCGCACGTAGAACACTTGCAACGCCTCCGGGAACCGATCATCGAAGGAGAGAAAGTCGTAGGCCTGCGCCCCGGTGATCCACAGCTCGTGCAGCATTTGCGCGCGGTGCTCGGCCGGAAACTTACCGCCGCGTAGGTAGCGAATGTGCGTGCTCGACTTCGGGCACTTGAAGCTCACGAGCGTCTCGAAGTCCCCGAGGTGGCCGTCCAGTGAGCACCCGGCGCGTAAGGACGTGTGCGCCAGGAACCCCGTAGACGTCACCAGATGGCCCGTGAGGGCTTCGTAGGCCGCTCTGGCGTCGGGCTCCTTGTCGATGCCGCGCTGCATCGCTGCGTTGATGTAGCCGTCTTCCTGGGGCATCCCCGTCAGGATTTCGGCCACGAGCTGCATCCGGTAGTCACGACGGGCCGCGGCCTCCCCCGTCTTGATCTTGGCTAGGATGTCCGCCGCCCGCGATCCCGTGGCTCGTCCGGCGCGAGCGGCGTGCCACTCGGGGGTCCGCTGCTCGAATTCCAGGACAGTAAAGGGCCTCATTTGGCTTTCACCCGAATCGCGCACGTCTTGATCGCCGCCAGCCGCTTCGGATCAGTGCTCGCCAGATGCTTTCGGTAGGACGGCTGAGACTCATTCCACGCGTCAGAGAACGCCGGCATTCCACTATCGGCTACGCCTTCCAGGATGGCCAGCCAGGCGTCATAGCCCTCTGGGGCCTCCGGTGCCTTCTTCGGCACGGCCTTCTCCGCGTCGTCATCTTCCCCGCGCGTGACGATACAGAGTAGATCCTTACAGGTGTATCTTTTTCCGTAGGACACCGCCGACGCGAGCGCCTGGATCGGATTCTTGCTCCCGCTCTGGTCCGCCGCCGACAGAAACTCGCTTTGCCGCGCGTGGCCCTCCCGGTGCGTCAGGATGCCGATCACCTTGACCGACTTGTCGGTCGGCCACTCGGTGCGGAAACTCAGGGAGAAGCCATGCCGGGAGAGCACCGGCCGCACGGGTTCGATGATGTCTTCGAGCGGGGCATAGGTCGCCTTGTCCGTGGAGGCCTTCTCGATGATGGTCGGGATGTCGGACTGCAACGCAGAGAACGCCACGTTGAACGCCTGCTCGGCCTGATGCCGCAAGATGCGCTCTTGCAGCTCGATGATCTTTTCCAGCTTCGCGACGTCCACCTGCGGATTGGCCGCGAGGCGCTCGATCACGGAGGCGAGCCCGCCGTCCGGGGCAGTCGGCACCAGGGCCACGTCCTTGACGCCGGTCTGTGGCGGCTCGCGACGATAAATGTTGTCGAACTCGAGTGGTGGGTCTGTTACACTTGCCATGTTCTGGGGTGTCCTTTCTGTGGCCCGCGCTTGTCCCGCGGGCCTTTTTCTTGTCATACCCGTCCCGTTTCGTCGGGCAATAATATACTTGACTGACCGTGATGTTTCTGCGATGATTCACTCATGGTCAGCCGCTCCGAACCGCAAACCCTTCAGCAAGCGATTCTGTTCTTCTCGGACTACGCCAATTGCCATCGCGCCGTGATGGAGATCCGCTGGCCGGATGGTGTCGTCAAGTGCCCGCGTTGCAACTCCGAGCGCGTCTCCTACTTGGCAAATGCCCGCGTGTGGAAGTGCTACGAAGGCCATCCGCTGGCGAAGTTCTCGCTCAAGGTCGGCACCGTGTTTGAGGATTCCCCACTGCCGTTGCAGAAGTGGCTCCCGGCCGTCTGGTTGCTCACCAATTGCAAGAACGGGATCAGCAGCTACGAACTGGGCCGCGCCCTTGGTGTCACCCAGAAGACCGCATGGTTCATGCTGTCGCGTCTCCGTCTCGCGCTCCAGGCCAAGCACACTAACAGGATGAGCGGGCATGTTGAGGCCGATGAAACCTTCATCGGTGGCAAGGCCCGCAACATGCACGCAGCGAAGCGGAAGCGCCTCGGGATCTCGCAGTCGCGTTCGATGGTCGGCAAGGTGGCCGTGATGGGCCTGCTGGAACGGCACGGTGAAGGGAGCCGCGTCCGTACCGAGGTCATCCGCAACCGCCGAAAGCATCAACTTGAGGACGTGGTCACTGACCATGTCGAGGCTGGCTCGATCCTCTACACCGATGCACTCCGCTCCTATGACCGCATGGCCTCGCGTGGTTACGTGCATCAGGTCATCGACCACGCCGAGGCGTACGTTTAGTATATTGCTGCCTTTCGTCGTAGAGGATAAACGCCTCCGGGCACCACTCGCGCGCCCGCTGCTCGGCCGCTTCGGTGTAGGCCCGCAGTTCCTCGCGGCTCAGTTCCGTGATCGATGACTTCCCCTCCGGCAGACATTCGGCCTTGAGCATCGTGTGAGCCTCGTGCTTGTGGTAACCCGTCTCCTGCGAGAACGGATCCACGACGTGCCCCCAGTAGTGCTTGATGTCCCCGTAGGTATAGGCCTCGTCCTCGGGCTCGATCCGGATCTTGAGCGCGACCCCGTCGCCCCACTTCTTCGCGAACTTCTTTCGCTGCGTGACGTAGCGCGGCCGGTCCACGACGTGAATGTCGGCGTCCCGCACGACGGCTGAGACGACTAGGGCGTTCGGTAACAATATACTTGACACATCACGCCGTTCTCGGTAGACTCTCTTTATGGCTACTGAGAACGGCACCCCAGACACCCTCGTCGGCGCAATTACCTACTTCTCGGACATCGACGTAGCGACTCAGTTTGTCGCGGGTCTTCGCTGGCCGGATGGCGTGACCTGCCCGCACTGTGAATCGCAGGACTGCGCGTTCGTCTCGTCCCGTCGTATCTGGCAGTGCAAGGGGTGCCGTAAGCAGTTCTCCGTCAAGGTGGGCAGCATTTTCGAGGACAGCCCGATTCCGCTCTCGAAGTGGTTGCCCGCAATGTGGTTGCTCGTGAACTGCAAGAACGGCGTCAGCAGCTACGAGATCGCCCGTGACCTTGGCGTTACCCAGAAAACCGCGTGGTTCATGATGCACCGCCTGCGCATGGCGATCATGGCGAAGTCCTTCAACAAGTTCGGCGGCAACGTCGAAGTGGACGAAACCTACATTGGCGGCAAGGCTCGCAACATGCACGTCGGCAAGCGGAAACGTCTGGGCATGTCGCAGCATCGTTCGATGCTCGGAAAGACTGCCGTGCTCGGATTGCTGGAACGCCACGGGAAGGACGGAGCCAGCCAGATCCGCACCGCCGTTGTCGAAGGTCGCAAGAAGGGCCATCTTCAGCCCCACGTCAAAGCGAACATCGAAGCTGGTGCGACTCTCCACACCGATGCCCACTTCTCGTATCAGGGCCTCAGCAGCCAGTACGTCCACAACGTCATCGATCACGCCGAGTCGTACGTCGATGGCGAAGTCCACACCAACGGACTGGAAAACTTCTGGAGCCTTCTCAAGCGTTCCATCAAGGGCACCTACGTGTCGGTCGAACCGTTTCATCTGTTCCGTTACCTAGACGAACAGGTGTATCGCTTCAACAACCGTAAGCAGACCGACGCTATGAGGTTTGTAGAAGCGTGCGCGTCAGTGTTCGGCAAGCGCCTCACCTATACCGTCCTCACCGGCAAGGACGTCCCGCAAACGTGCTGAGAAAGCAGCGCCGCAACTCCCGCGCGGCAGAAAGAAGCGCCGATGAAAGTCCACGTACCAGGCGACACGCCAATGGACCGCCTCAGAAATTTCACAAAGCGGGTGGTCGCAGTATCACGAGAGGAAATAGAGAAGGAATCCAAGCGGTACAGCGCACGGAAACAGCGGAGAAAACCAAAGGCGCGAAAGTAGAACGCAATTTCCGCGACAAGCAGCCAGAGCCACGTGGCATCAAGGTCGAACTGTTCTGTATTTGCAATCACGCGTTCGCTGACTCCAGAAAACAACCTTGCCTTGTTGGTATCATCGACGTCCTTCAGGTCCGCGGGTTTCCTGCTTCCCATGCGATCTTGTCCGTCGCGGCCATTCTCCGGACTACACCACACGCTGTCCTCACGTTGAATATTCAGTTCGGGGCGTCTATCGCCGACCTTATGCGTGAGTCTGGCGCGTTCAAGATTGAAGCGAACGTGAACGGATTGGTGTTTGTTCCGTTTCACATGCCTCAACTTCGATTCGACGAAGCCGGAGAGTATGTCGCGCGACTGATTGACCTCAACGACGACCACTACATCATGGCCACGAAATACATGCGCGTCATAGGCCCTCCGTCGAAGCCAGCGGCTTAGTTGTAGAACTTGTCGGCGGTGTTCCACAACGGATAGTCCAGGCCTAAATAGCAGAGCGGGCCTTTCGGCATCACGTAGACCTCACGATTGTGCGCACGTCGCGGGATGTGTTGGCTCGTTACGAACTTCCAGAGCACGTGCCGGTTCACGCCAGCCCATCTGCCGTCGTCATCTGGGCGAACGATAGCGCGGGCAGAATGTCGCATGTCGATCTTGCCGTCACGAATACAGTCGAGTGTGGTCTTCGCATGTTCGTAGGCGATGAAGTCGCTAGCCTGGAATGGAAGGCAGTAGTGAATGTCGCCCTGATCGTCGGTCCATCGTTTCTTACAGAACACGGGATCAACGGGTAGCTTCAGGGCTGCTAACTGTTTGCGAAAGTCGGCCTGCTCGTTATCTCCCTTCTCGAAGAAGAACAAGAGCGGCTCACGAAGTTTGCTACTCTCTCGCCACTCCATCGTTAGCATGATCGCCGACAGCGCGGCCATGCCGTACGGCGTCCCAAGGGTTTCTTCAATACGAAATCGTTCGTTGAACCAATCGTACGTGTGAAGGTCCACGGTGATCCCGACGGAACGATGGGTGTGATCGTTGATGGCAGTGGAGATGGCCTTAATAAAGGCCTGTCTGGTAGGTTCCCATTTCTTGTCTTTCCACTTAGCGAACTCACCTTCGCACTGGGCGAAATGGCTCATATGGAATTCGGCGATACCGAACTCCTTTAGCACCGTCGGCCAGACTTTCTCGAAATCGGCCCATTGATCCTCATGGGCGATATAGCCGCTGACTGAAAGCACACTAATGCCCGGATCCCTCGCGGACCCGCTAGCGTCGAAGTAGGCTTTAAGCACAGCTATCCAACATCGTTGCGACCCGAGACAACCCCTTGCAATACTCTTGAATAGCGAACCGCGAGGTGATCGTTTAGTCACGATACACCCCCGGTCGTGATGTGTCTAGTATATTGTTGCCGGGCGTTCACCGCTCCCCCTTCACGAGTGATGTGCTCTGTCCGTAGTCCGACTGCCGATCGGTGGCCCCCAGGCGCGGCGGCGCCGTTCGGGATCGGTATGGGCCTCGCGCCCGAGCCGGCGGTCCTGCCGTCTCAACTGGATATTGCGTAGGAGGCACCCAATGCGAGAGTCGTTCGATCTCGCTGTCCACTTCGCGATGTAGTCGGCCAGCATCTGCATAGAGAAAGTCCTCCGGATAGGGGTCACGCTCGCCGCGCGCGAAGGCCCATCCCACGATCCGATCGACGATTGCGAACACCATCCAGGTCACGAGCAACACGAGCACGAACGCGGCGAGAAACGTCATCACGCCGCGGCCTTTCCTTTACACTTCGGAAAGTGTCCGCTCGGGCCATACATCTTACTGAGAGAAACTTTCTTGCCGCATTTAGAACAAACGATCGTCATTGGATGTCCAAGTCGTTAGAGACAACATCATCAGGGATTCGCTTGAGGGAATCACACAAACAGAGGCCCCCGTTATCCATCACAACCAGTAGACCGAGCCGCTCACCGAGATCTTCCAGCGTGAAGCCGTCGATGTCCCCGACTTCTCCGTCGACATATCCGTTCAGGACTGCTCTGGCGAAGCGCCTCAGCATCTCTAGCTCTCCGGCCTTACGAGTCATTCGCTAAACCACTGATCCATCGCCTTGAAGGCGAGGGCAAACACCGTGACGACGATGAGCGCCCCGCCAATCACCACCACGAGCATCGACACGGCGCCCCAGAACGTGCCCATTAGACATGCCCCCGTAACAGCGCTTCCGTGATGACGCCCTCGGTCACGCTGGCATAGCGCCCGGGTTCCACGCGGAGACGCGCATCGCTAATTTCACCAAACGGATAGTACGTCTGACCGTTATCGAGAGAATACACGCGATAACACGCCTCCACCCACGTCGCAAAGGCTTCTCGGTCGAAGGCATACAGCTTCAATGGCCGCATGAAACCAAACTTCTTCGCGGCTTCATCAATCGTCCCATCGCGAGGCACGCAGAAGTCCGCCCCGTCCCAGTCGTGGTCGAGCGCCACGCGCCAACTCATCGGGCGCCCCAGAAGGTGTTCATCACGCAGTTTTCGATCGAGAGAAATACTTGGCAGCTCTAGGAGCCTTGCTCCACTCTGGCTCGACGCCGCCGCTTTGTAGCCATCCGTTCAACGCATCTCGGAGTTCACGCAGGCGGCGCACGGCTCGATTACTTCTGGTCTTTGCTCGCGTCAACGTAAGAATCCAGTCCTGTTCCTGTAGGTTTACATCTGGGTTCATTTGCTTGGTCATAGTGCCCTCGGGCAAGTGACGTGCTCTTAAGTGATCACTTGTCCATCCTATCGAGACGTAAGTTGGCGAACGCGCCCAGGAAGCAACCGAACGCTGCGATGAATCCAGGAGTGTTTCCGCTGTAGAAGTACAGCCCGCAGACGATCAGCCATATCGCCATACCTGAGGCGCTGAAGAACCTCACGACTGACGCTCCGGACACGTCAAGTGCTCTTGGAGCAGGATGTTCCCCGTGCGCTCGTTCCGATGCTGGCGGTAGTAGGAGCCCGCCGCGATGGGATGCTCGCACTTGAAGCACAGCCGCTTCACTTCCTCGCGCCAACGGTTGCACCCGATGTGATGACACTTCGGATCCGCGCAGACGATGGGCCACTTGCACACCGGCATCAGCATCGGGGGCGACATGAAGACACCGGGACGGGTGACCATGTCACGCCGCCGCAAGCCAGCCGAGCCGATGTCGTAGGCACAGAATGACCAAGTCTGCCTCTGTGCGCACCCAATACCGCTGTGTGCCAATCGTGATGTGCATGTGACTTATCCTCAGTAAGTCTTATCGGTCGCTGTCGGCTGACGCTGTAGGGTTGACAATCGCCCAGAGCACCCACCCGAAGAGTTCTGGGTTCGGCTCAATCTCTTCCGGTGCTATCTCGCAGCATGTAAACCAGCCGTCGCGCTCCCAGACGCCGCACGGGGCACCATTGCGATCCGCGAAGGTCTGCGCCGCCGCGATGGCCGCGCCTTCGAGGACGGTCAGGTCATGGCCGAAGGGCGTCACGAGCGTCGTGGACAAGGCCGTGGTCATGGCTGCGCCTCAATGATGGTCGTGGTGGTGATGCGCTGCAGGCCGAGACGCCGCAGCATCTTGTCCGACATGGCCCGCTTGCCGTGCAGGACATCGTGCAGGTAGCCGCGACTGACGCCAATCGCCCGAGCGGTCTGGGACTGCGACCCGTGCGCGTCAATCATGCGCTTCAGCCGCTCCATGGGGTCCGTCTGTTTCGCTGGCATGTCAGACGTCCAGCCCGACGAACTGTGTCGCAAGCACTCGTGTCGGCGTGTCCGCGAGGAATAAACAGATCGAGGTGTAGGCATCGCCGAGCATGTCGGCCGCCACGCCGAGCTGGAGCTTCAGCCGGCCGACGTCCGTCAACGTGATCGTGCTCTCCAGTGGATTTAGTTTCCAGTCGACGAGGACGCCGGAGAAGTATTTCATCGGACGTCCTGCTCCTGCACTTCCTGCTGCCCGACGACGAACTCCTGCCGCACCGTCAGGAACGGCTTGTTGTCCTCGTCGTCGTGTTCGTCCGCCCACTCCTCGGCCCAATAGAACGGCGTGTTGATCGTGGTGGCGGACCCGGCCGGCACAGGAGCCCCGAAGCCCTTCGCGGAGATGTGCGCGCGCACGATGGACGCGACCTCGCCGCGGGTCAGCTCGAACGTGCGCAACTCCAGTCGCCCGTAGTGATTCCTGAATTTCATCAGTCCCTCAGTTTGATGGCGCGCGCCGCCGGTGGCTCGACGGTCTTCGTCGGCGCGTCGCGATGAGTGTAGGCCTCGCAGGCACACCACGTGCCGTTCGTGTCCCGATAGACGCAGGCGCCGCCGTTGGACTTGTGATTCGCATCGAGATGGCCACACGCGCAGACCTGGACGCCAGGCCGCGCCGTGCTGACGTTGAGGACGTGCTCAGCCGTCGGCACCCGCCGCACCTGCACGGGATACGAGAACGTCCGACCCGTGCAGTCACACGCGCTGTGTATCTGCTCGCCCTCCCACTCTGGGAAGTCCTCAGCGATCACGGCGTCAACCGTGCCAGCCGGATACACCCGCCACACGCGGCCAGATTCGCCGTTCGCCTTCGATGGATAAAACGTCGCGTTCATTGCCATGGCGAGACTGTAAACCCGTCAGCGTGCAGGCGTCAAGCACTATTCACATACAAAGTGCTTATGAATGCCTGAGAATGTATCTCGGCCGGGAATGCGCCACGAACCACGCAGCCGGGGCAACGGCGGCTCAGCGGTCAGCGCGCACTCGCCGGCCTTCTGGTGGGGCTACTTCTCGCCCGAGAACTGCGCGGCGGTCGCTTGCGCCTTCTCGATCTTCTCCAGGCGCGGAATGATTTGCAGTTGCATGACGCGGTTGAACTCGCCGCGGGTAATCGTGAGACTGACGCGGTCGTTCAGGCCCTTAGCGGTCGTCGCCAGCGCGGCGTTTTCGTTCATCAGGGCTTGGACCGTGCCCGCGAGTTCGGTTGTCAGGGCGTCCTGTTTTTGGGTGTTCTCTTCGAGCCCCTTGACGATCGCCGCTGTCTGGTCGCTGGCTTCGAGCCGCACCTGCACGTCTCGGTATTGCACGCCCAGAAGCCAGATGAGTTGAATGGCATTCCCAATCGCCAGGAACGTCCACATGATGCGCCCTGGCGTGATGAGCTTGGTCAAGTAGTCGGCCCACGGCTCGCCATTCTTCGTGAGGCTTTGCTGGTGCTTGAGGGCCTTGAGCAGCTCGGCGACGAGGACGCGGTTATCGTCTGATGGGGCCAATGGGACTCCCTTGTTCGACCAAGTCTCGCGCCGGGATCCGTCGTGTCGTGAAACTGTGAATCGGGCCGATGAGATCGGACGTCGCGTGCGTCGGCGCGGAGACATCGCAGGATAGCAGCCCCACGATGGCCCAGTTGCACACAAACAGCAGCCAGAGCGTGCGAATCTCGGGCGTCATCCGATATACCCGAAGGCCGTTTCCGTCGGCACCGACGTTGGCGAGCCGCCAGGCGACCCGCCGCTCCCGTCCTGATGCTGGAGCGCTCCCCGGTCGAGATAGCCCGCCCCGCCCAGGTCCAGCACGCCAGGGTAGCCGGTGCCGCGCGCCTCAGCCCCGCCGCCGAAGGTGTTATTCAGCGAGAAGTCTTGCCCCGCCGCGTCGGTGAAGAACGTCGACGTCCCCGTGACGTAGTCATAGTTCCGGTTGCCGGCGGGATTCGCGATCGAGGTTTCCCCGCTCCCGCCATTCGTGAACCCCGCACAATTCACCATGAGGTTGTGGATCGCCGTGCTCCCGGTCAGAATGTAACTCCACCCGGCGTTATCCTCAGCGATGCAGTTCTGCAGGATGCACACGGCGTCATCGAGACGGAATCCGTCACGGCCGTTGTTGTAGGCGATACACCCCTCGAGGCGGCAATCCGACCCATCGACGAAGAATCCGTCAGTCGTCGCGCCGGTGTTGCTGTCCGCAATACACCTGGTGGCCCCGTTCGCAATGGCAATCAGGAAGCCAGGGACCGAGTTGTTGTAGGCGATGCAATCGGTCGCCCACCCCCCTTGCTGGCTCCCCAACTCAAACGCAGCGCCCGCCGTCGTGCAGCCCGTCGCAAAGCACTGCACGTAATTCGTGACGTTGTCATCGAAGCCGGAGTTGGTGCAGTTCATCGCCCCGCACCTGTAGACCAACCCCCGACAGGCAAACCCGCGACTACTCGTCAGCGAGGCCCCGTCGACGTTGATATTGCGATAGGTGCACCGGGCCGGCGATCCGCTGAAGAAGGTGAAGGTGCTAATCCCGCTGGCCTGCAAGAGCGGCCGCGTGCCGAGATCGCCCCGGGTCGTTTGGTAGCCTTCCCAGCCCACGCCAGACGCGGCACTCACGCAGCCCGCCGCGACGTTCGTGGATGCCGAGGTCACGGTGTAGGTGCCCGCTTTGATGTAGACGTATTGCCCCGCCACCAGCGCGATCGCCCCCACCCGCCCCGGCGAGGCGAGTGCCCCGCCGATGTTCATCGTCATCCCCGTCGAGGCCGCAATGCTCGCGTCAATCGTGATCGACGTCGTGCTCGCCCGCGCGGTGACTTGTCGCGCGACGGCGGCAATTCCGCCCGTCCCGCCCTGGAGATAAATGATGTTCCCCACAATCGTCGTCTGAAAGTTGGCCGTCGCGCTCGTGAGGGTGGTCGTCCCGTTCGCCACGGCATCGGTCGTTGAGATGTCGGTCACGTCGCCGCCCGTGCGCTTACCCGCCACGAGGGAATAGTCGGTGCCGGCGGCGCCCGTCACGAAGCCGCCGCCGTTGGTGTCATCGCCCCCGGTTTGCACTTCGAAGACGGTATTGAGCGAGAGGGCCATTAGGGCTGCACCAACGTCAGCGTCAACGTGCAATCCGTGATGCCGCTACACGACACCACATCGACACTCAAGACATCCCCCGCCGCGACCGCCGTCCACCCCACCGTGGCCCCTTCGTCTTTGTTCGCGCTCGACAGTTCCGGCTCATCCCCGGCCGTCATGCTCGTCAGGGTGGGAAAGGCCGAGAATGTCCCCTTCAACACGTCGATGACGATATTGCCGGTATCCGGAGAGGTAATTCGCCAGTCGGTGACTGCGCCCGCCGGCAAGGGCGATACGGCGACCGACGCCTTGACGCCGGTCGTGATGTCCGCCCCGGCGGCCCCGGCGAGATACACAGTGACGAGCCGCGTCCGGAACGCCTCGTCCAGCGTCGCGATCTGCGAGCCGCTGCCTGGCCCCGCGGTGACGTGCCCGGTCAGTTCGTCAATGCCGCTCCCACTCGGCGACCCGGCCCCCACCGACTCGATCGTGATGTCGACTTCTCCGTTCCCGACATCATCCGCGACCGTGAGCGTGACGTTGCTGCCTTCGATGAAGTTCAGCCGTTGACGGGTAAAGGTGGATCCGGTCGAATTCTTCCGGACGCCGACGAGCTGCGCATCGGCCAGCATCCCCGAGAGGCCAGCCACGGAGATTTCATCACCGCCCCCGTTCTGGTGGTCCGAGGCATGAGCCGTCGGGTTCTGATCGTCCGCGAGCAGGCCGGACAACCCTGCGACGTTGATCTCGTCAGACCCGCCGTTCTGGTGGCTGGTCGCATGGGCGCCCGCCGTCGCCGCCGCAAACGTGCCGTCGTCCCGGAGGAACGTCGTCCCGCCCCCGGGGTAGCCGGCAAGGTTCAGGACGCTGACATCGTCCCCGCCGCCGTCTGAGTGGGTCGCCGCGTGCGCTGCGGGCGTCTGGGGGGTCGCGAGCAGCCCCGTGAGGCCGGTGACGTCAATCTCGTCACTCCCGCCGTTCTCATGGTTGCTGGCGTGCGGCCCGCCGCCGCTGACCGTCGAGGCCACGACGGACACCCGGCGCCGCAGCTCCGCCACTTCCGCCCGGAGCCGGTCGTAGAGGAACCGCGTCACTCGGGCTCCGTGAAGTAGAGGCCGAAGGTCAGACTCCCCCCATCGTCAGGTCCGTAGCCGTAGACGAGGATGTGCAGCTCGACCCCGCCCGTCACGGCAAACTCCAGGACCGACGTTGAGAGGAAGCCGTCGTTATCGTTGAACTGAATCAGTTCCCACGTCGGCGACCCGCCGCACACCCCGGTCAAGACGGCCATCTGCGTGTCATAGAGTGAGTGGACAGTCGTTAGGAACAGCGTCCCGTCGGCCCATGGCGTGAACTTAAACCACGCGGGATGGTGCGCCTCGGCCGGTGGAGGCAAGAGCGCCGGCGAGCCTTCGACGCTGGTATCCCGGACATGCTCGGTCGTGTCGATCACGATGGCAAACGGCGTCCACGGGGATTGGATAATCTCCATCGCCGTCGCGCAGGTATCGTTGAACTCGGCCGGACTGGCTTCTACGGCAGGCGGCTGCACCACGTCCGGCTCGTCGAACCCGATCAACTCTTCGCAGTCGAACGCCTCAATCTGCACGACCCGCCGGCCCGCCTGCACCTGATGCCGGACAATCAGCGCGAGCCGTTCCTCAAACTCTTCGGCGATGGCCCCGTAGTGTCGATACCGGATGTAGTCCCCGAGGTCAAGATACCCGAGGGACTCATTGTTGTAGTCCGGCCCGATGGTGGCCTCGAGCACGACGTGGGTCGGGGGATGTTTCCGGATGCGCGACTCCAGCACGGCGAGATGATTCGCCATCGTGATCCCGGGCGCGAAGGGATACTCCCGGTCCTCACTGCTGATGGCTTTGTTGTAGTTCAGGATGGCGTCCGGGGACTCGGCCACGCCCACCGTCCGCCAGACCCCGGTCTCATGGTGGTAGTCCGTCTTGAACGGGACGCGGTTCACCTTCTCCGACCAGCCAAACGTCGGACGAAAGGAGCCTTCCAAGATTTCATAGTTGTCGGTATAGAGCGGGGCATTCCCTTTGATGGCCTCCGTCGGGTGCAGCATGAACACCACGATCTGCCCGTAGTGATTCACCCCGAACTGCACCTGACAACTACGGTTCCAGTCCGCGATCCACCGCTTCACTGAGGACCGATCGCCCGACCGCGCTCCGATGATGGCCGCTCCGATATACCCCGCCGCGTAGTCCTGATCGATCGCCATGACCGGCAACCGCCCCGCGGCAATCGCAGCGCAGGCATCAAACGACGCTTCGTCAATGACCGTCTTCGCGACCCCGAACACATCCCACGTCGGATTGGTCAGCCAGGCCCCCGACATATAGGACGCCGCGCCGAAGTTGGCGACGTAGTTCACCAGCCAGTGTTTATATTGCTCGAAGCGATCCGTGATGACGGTGCCGGTCCCGTCTCCGGAGGGCTCCACGCCCTCGACGTGGACCACGAGCGTCACGTCGCCCGCGACGACCGCTTCAGGATCCGTTTCCCCGACCTTGCCGTAGAGCAACGTATAGCGCCGATCGATGCCGAAGGTATCGCTCCGGAGATCCTCATACAGCGCCCCGAACTCCGCGAGGAATCCGGCAAAGTGCGGAATCAGCCAGATCGCGCCCTCATCGCCGACGACACTGGTATGCACGGCGCTCGGCGAGCCGACGCCCCCGACGACCGTCAGCACATCGGCAATGTCGGCGCAGGCGTGACCGGCCACCAGCCAGACGTGATACTGCCCGGAGGACAACGTGCGCGTCCCCAGATACGTCGGCACATACTCGAAGCCCTGCGGGGAGGGCGCGTCTTCCACCGTACGCCGGTGAATGCCGTAGATTTGCGGCTCAGGCGCTTCCCGGTCCAGGGACTCATAGACTTCATCGAACAGCGACAGCGGCCCGTCACCAATCTTGCGAAACGGGATCGGATGGTCAGACAGAATGCCCTGCGAGACGATGTCCCCCAGCGTCAGTTCCATCAACGTCGGCTCCGGGAGCGTGATGTTGATGATCGGCCCCACGAAGACGGTCCATGGCACGCCGAGCGCGGCCCGATTCGCCCGCGTCGTCATCCGGATCGTCAGCGACTCCACCCAGTAGCGGTCGGTCGTGCTCCGGAGTTGTCGGCGGAATTGGCCAGTATCAATCAGCGTCAAGCTGAAGCTGGACCCCTGCCAATCACCCGTCCAGGGATGCGAGGCCGCGCGATCGCCTTCCCCGAACCGCTTCACGATGCCCGCCTTGAAGCCGTTCTCCCAGTCGGCCGGACATTGCATGTCGTGGTCGGAGTAGGTGTCGGTGATGATGGTCGACGTGCCCCCGCCATACTCGCTCGCGGGCGGCCGTTCCTCGGACTCGAAGGTCACGTCTCCGTAGGGCGTCCAGACGCCGAAGACGTCGGTCAGGGCTTCATCGGAGACGAGACCCGTGAGCAGGACGGCCGTCGCGGACACCATCTCCGTATACCGCTCAAGGTCCGACAGGACGACCGACCACTCGCGGACTTGCTTCGCCTTGCCGGGATCCCACGGGATGGCGGCGGTGTCGGTGCCGATGTACACGTGCGTGTGTGTTTCGGCGCTGACGTCGAGTGTGTCCGTGATGTCGAGCACGTTGTCGAGATAGACGCGGTGGGTCGTGGCTTCTCGGGTGTAGGTGATGTGGTGCCAACCCACCGAGAGGGCGCTGCCCGATGTCCGGTCGGCTCCGGTTAACTCAAACGTCAGCAGGCCGTCATCGTCCTGCCCGACCCAGGCATACTCCGTGTAGAGCGTGAAGGGATCGTCCCCGACGTAGATAAACGTCTGGTAGGTGCTCGCGGGCGGCGTGCCCCCGACATACACCCACGCCATGATGGTATAGTCGCTCGACGCCGCGACGACGCCGGTCGTGCGCTCCAGGCCTTCGGCGACGACATCAAAGACCGCCGCCATTAGGTGCGCCTCGTCATGTGGACCCAGACGAGCGGGCCGATGATCGCGCCAGTTGTGCTCTCCGACCCCGTGACCGCCCCACGCATGACAATGAACGGACACGAGAAGCTATGCCCGAACATCTCGGGCGTCTCCGTCTCCGGAGGCCCGAAGAGGCCGGTATTGAAGAAGGGCACTTCGATCGGCGTGATGAGGTCCGAGCCGTCATCGATAAGGATGTGCCGGAACGTCGAGATCGACGTGGACGTGTCGGTCTTCGTCCAGACCCAGAAGGACACCCCGTCTGGGTCGTGGGCCAGTCGGATCTCGTCGCTGATATGCGTGGGCTCCAAGCCGGGGTAGGTGTGCAGCGTCGCGCCCGCCTCGGAGTAATGCCGCACGAATGAGCCCGGATCCTCAAAATGGTTGTAGCTCGCAAGGATAGTGCCGTCCGGAAGACAGAGAATCTCGCGACAGATGCGATGGTCCGAGACGACCCCGACGAGAGTAGACATCGCCGTGTCAGTTGTGAGGTTCCACCGATGAATCGCGTCGGCCTCGAATCCGTCATTCAGGTGATAGCGCGAGTAATACAGGATCGTCTCGTCTGGGGACACCGCCATCCCCATCACGCCACGCGGCGACACGACGCCCACGTCCGCGACTTTGCCCAAGTAGGCGCCGTCGCTGGTGACGACGTGAATTGATCCTTGATCCAAACCACTGCCGCCTGGCCCGATGTTCTCGATATAGAACCGATCGAGACCATTCGTCGTGACAGGGCCTTGCCCACGCACATTCAGATCCAGCGACGTGATCAAGTTCAGCGAGGGGTCGTAGAGCTTGACAGTAGCGATGCTCGTGGTGACTTCGTCATCGTCCACGAAGCAGGAGATCCCATTCGGCAGTATGGCCCCGGCTTCACTCGACGCAAACGGCGTGACGAAGCGCAAGACTTCGCCTGTCGTGGCGTCAAGGAGCACGGCCGGATACCCGAACGTATCGTCAGGAATCAGCAGCGATCCGGCGACCGCCGTCGTTGTCGGCGGGAGCGCCACTTCAATCGTGAGCGTCGACGGCGCGGGGTTCCCGGTATTTGGACTAACCCGGAAATAGTAGGTCGTGCCTGGGACCGTCACGATCTCAAGCGGCTTGTTGCGCCGATAGTTGTCAGTCTCCGCAACCCCGAGCACATGCACCACGCCGGCCGCGCGATAGACCTGCAAAAGCGGCTTGTAAGTCGTCAGATCCCCGAAGGCCCAGACCGAGATGAACACTTGCCCGGTTAGTGCGGTGTATTGATACCAAGCCTCGTAGGTCGTCCCGCCGTCATATAAACCTGTTTGCGTGATCGGCGCGCCCGCTGTGGGGATGGCGACGGCCGTCTCGATGGTGACGTTCGGGACGACATCATCGGCCAGTTCGATGTCAAACGAGAACTCCAGGAATCCCGCCAGGGCACTCGTGCTCGCGCCGACCGTCAGATCGTTCAGCGGCGCGTAATTCGACGTCCGCGCCCCATATCGCACCCCCGCGAGCCGCGCCGTGGTATGGACGTTCTCTGCGCGCACCCCTATCTCAGCCACGAGTCGATAGTCCCCGCTGTCGTTCGGCACCGACACGGAGGACAACGCTTGCGGCGACTGGAGCGCCACACCCACGGCGGGAAACGGCCATTCTGTTCCACCCCCGCCGCTGCTTTCCTCGTAGCCGTTCAGGAGTGTGCCGACAATTGAATCGTCGGACGTGTCGATGACGTAAATATGGAGTCGGGTGAAATAGTCGGCATCAGCACTGGACTGGAGCAGTCCGACTACCATGTCCACGGTGCCGCTGATCGTTTGGTTTGGTTTCAGCCGCCGACTAATGGCCCGCAAGACGCCCATGCGATACGGGGACGTCGAGACCGTCTCCGACATCACGGCCTGAAAGCTGCCGGGAATCTCGGCGCCGAACTTATGCGGATCGAACGCCTTCGTCCCGGCCGCGAGCGCGCTCACCGCGTCCCACCCCCCGTCCCACGTTGGCGGCGTATAGGGCGCGGGCTGATTCAGGAGATAGAACCGAACGGCCATCGGCTACGGCCAGGGCAAGCCGCGGGAGAGTTCCTGCACGCGGAACGGGAAGATGTTGTGCTCGATCATCTCGCGCGTGCGGCTCCACTTCGCCTCCCGGAAGCGCACGAACCACGCATCATTGATGCCCTCATCGGGGATGAGCAGCCATGGGAGAATGCGATTGCGCGCGGAGCGGTGCAGCGTAATCAGTTGATTCGCGCGACTGTTCATCAGGGCCAACTCGCCGATGAACTCGCGGCGCGGTCCCCAGAGTTCATAGACCGTTTCAACCTTGCCCTCGGTAGGATGCTCGACTTGCCCCTGTTCCTCTTCCTCCACCACGCCCCACCGCACGTCGTTGTCGAGATCGCGGAGGGCTGTCAGGAGCAGCAGCCGCCCGACCATCGGCGCGAGATAGTTGTCCTCGTTGACCGACAGCCGCCAGGTATCGAACGTCTGCGGGCTGTCGAATAGCACCCACGGACTAATCGTCCAGTCGTTTTCAAAGGAGGCCGGGATGTCGATGGCTTGCGAGAAGGAGAGCGGCGACCCCGTGCCCGCCTCAATCGTCACGTCCAGGCCTTCTTCGAAGTTGTGATAGATGATCGCGGCCCCGACAATCTCCACGGGCGCCGGGAACACGAGTTCCCAGTAGCCGCTCAGCGTCGTGAGCTTCGCCGGCCGTGACGGCAGGTTGAGGTGCCCCGTGTTCGTCGGCGCCACGATGTTCTCGGCGGGATACTCGCTATCCTCCGCACTCCCGATCACCGTGTCGGCCGTGCCTGCGACGTCATCCTCGGGCAAGGCATAGCGCCCGAAGGCCGCACCGGGGGAAAGCGTCGGGCCGGTCGCCATCAGCGGGCCATCGCCTTCTCGAGCACCGTCACCGTCCCCCGCTGGTTCAGCCGGAACTCCCACTGCAACCGGGGCACAATGTCACGCGCGAAGACCGCGTCCATCCCTTCCGCGTTGAGGGCGTTGGCGTGGATGTTGACCGTGTAGTGCTGGTTGAGCGTAGGCGAGCTACCCGTGGTGGCGCTCGTGCGCGGGACGATGTCTTCCCCGAAGCGCCCCCCGTGCAGAATGGCGGGCTGCACGACGCCAGGCGGGACGAAACCGCCTGTGTTGAAGCCCTTCACGTTCTTGAGGCCCCCGGCCTGCAGGGCACTCACGAACGCCGCCTGTGCCGGGTCGTATTCGCCCTTGCTGTCGGCCCGGTAGACTTCCCCGATGAGGCGCTCCGCGACGGGGCCTGAAATCTTCGCCTTCTGCGAGGCCTTGACGGCCGCCTCAAACTGCGTGCCCCCGAACATGTCCTGGAGTTGCCCGAAGAACCGATCCCGCCGCGGGCTGATGTCGGTCGCCTCTTCCCCGCCGCGGAAGAGTCCGCCCTTCCAGATCGCCACCCCGAGGGCCGCCCCGCCGAGCGCCGCCAGCGTGAACGGATTCGTCGCGAAGGCTGCCAGGCCCGCGCTCCCGGCGCCACCCGCCGACGCTGCGCCGCCCAGCGCCGTCCCGGAGACGCCCCCGGCAATCGCGTTGCCGATACTCTGCGCCAGCTTCGCGCTCGACAGGCTCTTGATGAGTCCGCCGAGGAATTGCTTGGTGAAGAACGACAGGATTTCGCCAAGGATATTGGCGACCCCGGCCTGAATGGACTTCCAGATGTCGAGGTAGCCTTCCTTGAAACTCTTGGCCCCGAGCATCATCTGGGCGAAGGATCCCGCGATGGCCGTGTCCATCATCTGAATCGAGCGGGTCATGCCTTCGGTCAGCGCCGTCCAGACGTGGCTGAGTTCCTCCGCGCGTTTCTTCCCGATGCCAGGGACGGTCGCCTCCATCGCGCCCGCGACCCGCTGTGAGGGCAGGAAGATTTGATCGCCGACCGGCGACAGGCCCGCGAGCGGGTCGCCCGTGACCCGGCTCTGCCGCATCAGTTCCGCGTCGTGCTCGAAGAACGCCTGCCCTGTCAGGTTCGCCATCTCGCTATTCAGGCGCGCGTAGGATTCGGCGAGCTTCTCCGTTTCCGTCTTAGCACTCTTCGTGGTGCCCGTGCTCTTACTTAAGAGCGACTCGTAGTCGACGAGCGATCCAGAGTTCTTCCGGATTTCCACGTCGGTGCGGTTCAGCGCGGCCGCGCTGGCGTCCGCGGCATCCCGGAACCATTGGGCCTGATTGCGGACGGCTTCGATGCTGATGCCCAAAGCCTTCCACAGCATGGCCTCACCGGGAATCTTGGACAGCAGCCCCATGACCCCCGCGAGGCCGTCCAGGAGCCCCGCCGTGCCGCGCCGGATGAAGTTCACGAACTGGTCGAACAGGCGCCCGAGGAAGTTGTAGGACTCGGCAGCCCACACCTTGAGCTGCATCTGGAACTTCCCGATGGCGTCCCCGGCCTGGTCGAGCGCCCGCACCGTCTTGTCCGACATCACCGGGGCCGCGTTGCCTAACTGCTCGAAGTTCGCGATCAACGTCGGGAGGATGGCCGCACCCGTGCGCCCGAACAGGTCGATGGCGATGGCGGCGCGGGCGGCCGGGTCCGGGATCTTGGCGATCTCGGTCGCGATCATGGACAGTTGCTCAAACGGCGACGCCGCCTTCAGGGCCGCGAGGTTGATGCCGAGCACCTTGACGGCATTGACCGCGCTCTTGTCGCCGCTGATGAGATTGTTCTGGAGCCGCGAGATGGCGCCCGTGAGTTCGTCAAGGCTATTGCCGGACTGGCCCGCAATAAACTGCAATTTCTGGACTTCCGTCGTGGTGAGGCCGGTGCGATCCGCGACCTTGACCAACTGATCGGCCGTGTTCAGGAGCGCGCGCCCGAACGCCACGACGCTGCTCACGCCGAGCGAGATCCCAAACGCGCCCAGGACGGTGCTGACTTGCGTCAGCGACATCCCAAAGCGCTGCGTCTCGGTGGTCGCCCCGGCCGTCGCCTTCTGCAAGGCCACCATCGCCGGCGGGGCCTTCTGGCCGAGCGCGGTATATTTCGCGATGGCGTCCGTGAGCGTGCGATTGGCCTTCGCCTGTTCGGCTTCGGTGAGCTTGGTGGCCCCGCCGATCTTCGTGATGGCCGTGACGAGGTTGTTGGCGGAATAGAGCAGTTTGTCGCCGCTGAACGCCTTGACCATCCGCTCGGCTTGTGGCGTGAGCTTCTGGACTTCGACCCCGACTTGCTTGGTGTTCTTCTCGACGAGCTTGAGGGTGGAGTTGGCCTTCGCCATCCCCGTGTCAAATTGTGCTGTGTCAGCGGTCAGCATCGCCCGCAGGACGCCGACGACGGCGTTATTGGCCGACGCCATCAGTGCACGACCTTCAGCGGGATCTGGTAACGCTCACTCAGGAAATGCAACATCTGTCGTTGTGCCTCACGCGACGTCCGCCGTGGTCCGTCACGCTGCTCAAACATCGTCTTGAGGTCCGTCAGTTTACCGACCTGTGCTTGTGCGCTCAGTGCCGCCACGGTCCACGCGAGCGCGAGATCGCGGTTCTGTTCGTCCTTCCACCTCTGCTCCGCCGCTTCGCTTTCCCGGTAGTATTCCCGCGGCGTCATGCGCCAAAACTGTTCCTGGCTCAGACCGATCCGACGAGCTCCGACGATGAGGGCTCGCCAGTTCCAACCTGAGCCTCCTGAGGGCGCGTCTCGCTCTGTGCCCCCTCCGGCTGTGGTGGTTGATTGAGTTCGATGGAACGATTCACCCAATCCGACACGACACCGATCCCACCAGCACGCTCGATCCATCGGCTCGCGTCCTTGAGCGTCTTGATCTCGGCCGCGTGTTCGTCTTGCAATAAACACCACACGACGGCACGCATCCCAGAGAACATGCCCTGTCGCATAACAGTCTCGATGTCCGTGCCCGGGTGTCCGAGGCCGGCCATCAACGCTTCAAATTCCGCGACGGCATCGAAGGCCGGGCGCAAGGTGTAAGGCTTGCCCCCGACCACGACGCCGACGTCGCCCTTTTCCTGATTCGCCATGGTTCACCTAGGGCAAGGTATACGCCGACAGCGGGGTCACTTCGGCCGTGAAGTCGCACTTCACGTCCACGCCGAGCGCCCCGATCTGATACTTCGTCACCACGCCCCGAAACGCCAGAATGATGCCGGGAGGCGAACCAGCCCCGTCGCCCGCGGCGCCAGCCGGGAACTCGATCTCGAAATCGACTTCGGTGACATCGCGCCACAACGACACGAGCGACCGATCCGGATCGAACCCGTCCCCGCCCGCGACCGTGTGCGAGCCGTGCCCCGGCCGGTAGTTGCCGCGCAACGCAAACGCCCCGGAGTCGCGCAAGGTCGCCAGCTTTTCCCGATGCCGATCCGGGCTCCGGAGGTGGGTCTTTTCGAGCACGCCGGTCGTCATGTCTCCGGGCGTGATGAGATCGATGTCGGCGACGGCCACAAAGGTCTGTGGGGAGTCGCCCTGCCCGATCCGCAGTTCCGAGCCATATCCGATGAACGCATCACCGGGGTAAAAAGTGCCAGTCACATCAGCCATTGCTCTCTCCTGTTAGTTGTCGCACGTCGTTACCCCAGTGGGCTCCAATGGAACAGAAAGTCCGTCCGCACCCGGTCGAGTCGCATCTCCTCCGGGAAGTGCTCAAGATCTCCTGCGTGGAAGAGTTCGACATTGTGGACGGTAATCATCAGGGGGCCGTCCTCAAGTAATCCGCTCCAGCCGAACAGTCCGGACGCCGTCGGCCCCAGTCCGTCCCCGATCACCGCCATTGCCAACTCCTGCGCCGTGCCGAGCGGATCGTCACCGGAGGTTTCCGCGGAGCAACAATCCACCTGGAACCGATACCGCGCCGGATAGTCAGGCCCCCGCAAGTGCTGATCGTGCGGGGTCGAGATGCGCTGCACGCGGATATACGGCGTGGTCGGCTGCTGTGGCGCCTTCAACGCATACAACCGATCGCCGACCAGCATCGTGACCGCGCTCACGGCTTCGAGCCGATCGATGACATAGGCTTCGGTCACGCGGCCCTGCCGGTCACACTGCGACCTCCGAACGACTGCGGGAGGGCCTTGCGGATCGCCGCCCACAGGGACGCGAGCACGACGTTGAGGCTCGTCTGCTTCTGCGCATCGAAGGCCGGCCGCATGAACGGCTGCGCCGCGTGGTGGATGGTCCCGTATTCCTGAAAGTAACCGTAGAAGTGATCGGACGGCTGCAAGGCGGGTCCAACTTCCACGACTGGCCCCGCCCCGAAGACGTCCTCTTCCGCCGCACTGAACCCGGCCGTCTTCAACTTCCGCTTCGACTGCACCCCGATCACGATGTTGTCGGCCAGGTGCGGCCCGCTCGACTGCGAGTCTCTCGGCGCCAGCGCCGCCGCGTGGGCGCGCATCGGTTCCGCCCCGGCGATCAGCGCGTTCCGTTGCACAGTCACCCCGACCGCCTCCGGGAGTTCGCGCAACCGCTTCATCAAGTCCGCCGAACCCTGCAGCGTGACGGACACTCTCATGTGAGCAACCCGCCCGCGAGGGTCATCACTTCCACGCCCCGCTTGCGCCCGAGTTCCTGCGCCGCGACGATGTCGTGGATCCGGCCGCCCACGACGAGTCGTCGCGTCTTCCGCACATCGACCAGGTCCGGATCCCATTCGGCCGAATACGGCAACGCCCACTTCGTGTCGTAGGGCGCCGACACCTGATCGGCGACGAACCGCTCGCGCCCGCCCATGTCCATCTTCGACGCCCAGACGGATTGCAATGCGTCCCACGTCTCCACCGGTCGCCGCGACGCGCCGACGCTCTCTGTCAAGGCCTGCACCGTAATCCACCGATCGCGCGCGCCGTTGGCCGTCATGCGATCACGCGATCCTTCAACATCCCGAGCGTCCCGTCGAGGCCGAGAATCGTCTCGAGACCCGGCGTCTTCTCATCGTCGCCACGGTAGCGGTAGAGCCACGCTAACACCTGGAGCACAAGACTTTGCGCCCGTGCGAAGTCCGGATCGGATTCGGGGTCCGTGTCGACGTCCCACTCCCCCGGCCGCTCCATGCGCCAGACCACAATCGCGGAGGCCTGCTCCATCTTGAGCAACAGATCGGCGTCTTCTTCAGGCGGCGATCCAGCCCCCACGTCCAGCACGCCGTTTTGCTTCAGGTGCGCCACGGCTTGCGCGTAGGTAATCAGGGCCATGCTTGCGCTCCAATGAACTCGGCATCCTTCCGAATCCCGACACGGTGCAGACTGCTCTGCACGCCCAAGTGCTTCACGAAGAATGGCCGCGACACGAGCCCGGTCGTCATCGACGGCCGATCCTGCAGCGCCCAGTAGCCGAGCAGTTTGTCGAACCCGTCATGGGGCCGATCCTGAAACGGGGCGCCTTTCGGTCGCCAGTTCAGCGGGTGGGCCTTGGCCCAGGCCGCGAACCGTCGCGCGTCCGCCGCCCGCATGGCGACGGCTTGCGAGCCTCGCATTTCACGCAGGGGTGCCGTCGCGAGGTGCGCGCTGACCGGCTTGAGCGTGTCAAACGCGAAGAACCGATAGATCGAGACGTCCGGATGGTGATACGTGCCGAGCCATCGCGCCATGCTCTCAATCGGATCCGGACACCATTCGAGGTCGTCTTCGCTCATCACGATCCAGTCGGCGTGAATCTCATCCAGGATCGAAACCTGCCGGATGGCGTTCTCGTTCGGACGCTGACGCACCGGAGGCGGATAGACGAGCCCGGTCTGATACGGCCCCCCGTCACGCGCCATCCACCCGATGTCCGGGTCCGTCGGAAAGACGTGGATGTCCGTCCCTGACACGCCGCCGCCGCGCAGACTGTCGACGGTCGACCGGAGGTAGTTCTTCTTCGGGGAGCGGTCGGCCGTGCGGATGGTCAGGACGAGACTCACGCGGCCCTCCAGAACACCATGGCATTCGACCCATACCACGGCGTGCGCGGCGAACAGCGCAGCCACCGACGGCGCAGCTCCGACGACACCGCCTCCGCATACGTCAACCCATGCACCCGGAACAAGCCGCGCCAGAACGACGGCTCCGCGCAATGCACATGCCCCGGCCCGCGCTGCCCCGGTCCCGCCGCGGTAAATAGAATCCGGCCGAGCGGATCCATGTGCCGCACGAGCGTGTCGACGAGCGTCTCGGCATACTCCGCATCCAGATGTTCCGCGACTTCCCAACAGATGACCCAATCGAAGCGCCGCTTCAGGTCCACCGGCTCGCGGAGGTCCGCCCGCACGAGCACGTCGATGCCGTCCGGCACCGCCAAGTCGATGCCCATCGCTGCGATTTCATGCGCCAGCGCCCACCCGACATGCACGCCTTCGGCGCAGCCGACGTCCAGGAGGCTCGCGGGCGTCCCGAGCACCTCACAGGCCGTTTCCAGGCACCGGAGCGAATGCGGATGCGTCCACCGTCGCGCGACGTGGTAGGACGACCCAGGCGTGTAAAGGTCAGGCCGCGACATGCCGACTCCCACCCCCGATGAGTGCCACAGAGAACGGCGCCCGCAACGTCGTGGCGATCTGGTCGATGACTTGCCGGTGGTCCTTCCGGAAGTTCGGCCGCGCATAGAACGTCTGCGCCCGCACCCCGACGAACGGCGCCAGATAGGCGAAGCCGCCATACGTCCCGACGTAGCCCTTGGCCCGGGCAATGACGGCCGTCTGCGTCTCCAGGTTTGTTACGGGGTCCATCGCCACACGATGCACGCGCGGATGTGGCGCGACGTCAAACTCCCCGTGGTCGTCATACTGCGTCCCGCTGTGCAGGAGCACCACATCGGATGACGCGGTCATCGCCCGCACGATGTCATTCACCATCTGCGTGTGCACGGAGTTCTTCGAGCACGCCATCGAGTTGTAGAACTTCGCCGCGACATACGACGTCGGCAAGTCGAGCCCATGCGGAGGCACCGCGAACCGCTTCGGCACGGTCATGTGCCTGTAGAGGTGCGGGAGTTTGCGCCGCCAGAACGGCCGGAAGAGCGCATACATCAGCGACGGGTGCAGGAGTCGAGTGTCAGACAGTCCCGCCGCTTTCTCGACATGCCGCACAATGTCGCGATCGAAGGTCGAGACGATGTGCTGCTTGGTGGACGGTCGCCCGTGCCGCACACCGCTACACGCCGCCTGCTCGGCCATGCGCTTGTCGTTCTTCTGCCGATAGCGATCGGGCGGATAGAACTGGAACACGTCGACATAGTTGGGACTGATGTCGGCATACCAGGAGCGGCACCCCCCGCGCGAGACAATCCACAGATCCTCGCGGTGGAGATGCCCGTGCGCGACCGCCCACCGAAGGAACGGAATCCAGTAGAGCAGCTCGAAGCCCACTTCGCTCAGCCACGGACCCACAATGATCGGGCCGCGCGTGCGTCCGAGCGCTGCTACCGCGTCGCGGGTGTCCTGCACGAGCTGGAGTTCTGGCGTCATGGATACGCCGCCCACTTCCGGTGCTCCGGGTCCGGCCGCTTGCGCTTGATCGGGCGATTCACAGCAGATGGCTTGATCGATGGCTGGAGGCCCTTACGCACAAAGATGAGATTCGAGCGCGTCCAGCTGACGAGTTCGTAGCCCTTTTCAAGTCCCACGCGGGTCAGGGCCAGCGCACTCGCGCCATAGAAGTTCGTGCCGTCCCACCGCCGGTCAGGGTCGTAGGGCACCGTCCGTGACTTCGAGGCGGACCACTTCGGGTTGTATTCAATGATGACGACACGCGGCCAATACGCCAGCGCCTTCCACACCCACAGGTCGTTGCCGTCGATGTCAATCGAGAGCAAGTCAAACTCTTTCGGGATGCCCGCGCTGCGAAACACCTGATTGACGTTCTCCGCGGTGATGTCCGCTTGCCGCACGATGGCATCCAAGGGTTCCACGTCGAAGAGATGCACCCGCCAGCCGCGCGCGCGGAAGTAGGCGGTGTTCGACTTGCGGAACCCATCGGCCGCGCCAAACTCCACCGCGATCTTGTTCGTGGTGCCAATGGCGCGGAAGATGCGCGCCGCCGCCCGGTCCTCTTTCGATTGCGCGTGCCACTTGCTCATGGGCGGAATCCCCAGTTACCGGCAGAGATTCCGTAGGGCTGCTTGGGTCCGATATACCAACTTGGAGGCAGAATCGTCACCTTGATTCCGCGCTCGCGCGCAATCGTCATCCATACGAGCACGCCGCAATGATCGATCATGTGCTTGTGCTCAAACTTGGTCCCGTGACCGTGCAGCACAATGTGCTCGTAGCCCTCCAGGATCGAGTGCGCGAGCATCACATCGACTTGACATGTGTAGAACTTGGGATGCACGTCAAACGCAGCAAGGATCCGCTCTTTGTTAAAGAGCACACCAGCGGGAATCGTTGGATCCAATTCGGTCAGATACAGCGGCCTGTAGCCTGGCTTACCAGGCCCTGGCAGGCCCTGATACCACCGATAGGTCTTCGGCCGGTTCCGCTTGATCCCGGCATACCCAGGCACAGGATCGAATGGGTGTAAATCCCACCAGGCATGCCACGAATCGATGGTGCCGTATTTCGGAGCCCACCTCTGGTTTGAATGAGTTGTTCCCCACAACTCAGCGCCCGGATAGCGAGTGAGCGGATCCTCGCGCGACGTGCGTTTCCCTAAAAAAATGACCGTCTTCACGCCGCCACCGCCTCCAGGATCGACCCCGACAACGTCGCCCCGTAGTGCGCACGGAGCGCCTTGAGCGCCCGCCGATCAGCGGCGACGTGATTGCGCCACCAGTTCGCCGGCCGCTCTTTCGGGAGGTAGTGGTATCCAGGGGTGAAGGAGAAGCCGACCATCCGCACCGGCACGGCCCCGCAGTAGAGCGCAATCGCCGTCGCGAGAATCCCCGACGAGCACGGCTCTGTCTCCTTGCGTCCAACCAGCGACTTCGCCGGACGATCACACGTCTCCGTCTCCAGCCAGTGTTTCGTGGGCTTGTCGAGGACCGACCACGTCTGATACGTGACGCCGAGCTGCGCCAAGGCCGCGAGGGTATCCTGCTCGCTGGCCTCTTTCGGGCCGCGCAATAACAGCACATGCCCGACCGTCTTACCCTTGGCCTGCTGGAGCATGGTCCGGTGCAACGGCTTGATCCGTGCGGTGCCGGGTTTGTCGACGGCCCGACTCGCCACGACCCAAAGATCGACCGGGCTCGCTACGCTGGAGATACCGCCATTGACCGCAATGACCGTCTCGCGCTCCCGCACATCAGCCGCGGCCGAACCCTTGAGCGGCGCCGAGCCCACCACGACACACGCGCGGCCTTCGAGCAGCGGGCGCACGCGCTCCACCTGGGACCGATCCACGACCGTCGCCAAGGGGAGGCTCATGCCGCCCCCTCTGCTATACTAGGCTCGCTCAGGCCGGGGTGATGTTGTCCCGGTCGGTTCCCCTCCCGTGGGAGAGGTAACATCACCTCGCTAGGACCAGCTACATGCTGGACAAGCCGAACCACGGGGGGGTCCAAACCTATCGCCTGTTCCAACTCCACGCGCGGGAAGGCCTTGAGCGCCGTCTTCCGGCTGCAGTTCAGCACCTCGACGCCAGCCGTCTTGAGCGGCTCCACCAGCGTCTCGAAGCGCTGCAGGCACATGGAGAACGGTGGCCCGCTATTGTTCGGATGCCGCCCGAAGAAGTGCCCGCCTTGCATGTCCACGCCGAGCAAGAGCACCCGCGAGGCCCCGAGGTGGACTGCCACGTTAATCGACTGATAGGCCCCGTTGAGGCCGAGCGCCACGCGCCCAGGGTCCAGGGTCAAGCCGGTCTGCGGCCCACGGCGAAGCACCTGCACGTCTGGGTAGCCGGGGACGGCGGCGAGGGCATATTTATACCGTCCGGTGAACGCGGGATACTTCACCCCGCCGCCCGTGACGTGTGCCGTGGCCCCTTTGTGCCAGCCCCACCAACGGGCGTCCGCCGCATACAGCACGTCCGCATCCGGGGCCAACTTATAGCTATCGTTCACCGCGATCACTGCCGAGACATGCGCCCGCGCGAGGTCCACGTCGGACTGATGGAGCGACGGACCAGAGCCCATCACGAGCACCGTCCCGCCCTCCAAGAGCCGGGGCACCGAGGCGAACACCATCGGGCGCTTTACCATTTGCGCCCCGTCTGCGGGTCCATCTGCGTCAGGTCGCGGCCGTTCGTGCCCGGGTCGCCCTTCTTGCCTTCCTTGCCTTGCTTGCCGCGCCGGCTCGAAATCCACCAGAGCGGCGATCCCTGTTCGGGCTTTGCGCTGTTCTTCTGTTTGACCACCCAGGTATGGCCGTCAAACGCGAAGGACGCACCGGGGGGATACTCCTTGCCTGGCTCCCAGTCCCCCGTATAGAACGTAGAAGGCAACACGAACTCCTTCACGCGCTCCCCTTGACACAGGCGAAGCACCAGGCCGCGCGTCTCATCCAGATACACGTCGTAGTCATCGAACCCGAGGCCGTCATGGCCGTCCTGCCCGTCTTTCGGTTTCGGCCACGTCGCAAGCTGCGCGTGTATGGCCCGTTCCACATCAGCCGGATCGACATCCTTTCCGACCACAGCCCCGACGTTCTGCGTCGTGCCGTCTGAGAGCGTCAGCACGAGATGGCCCGCGCGATCGATAAGCGCACTCGTGAACCCGGTCCCATCCTTCGGGAGAGGAACAGCCGCCACGCGCCGCTCAATCTCGCGCACGATCAACGGCATCACATCGTCAACGGTGACACTGACGCCGTCCTCCCCGTCTTTCGGCACAGGAATTAACCCGACGTCCTTGGACACCATGGAGTAGACACGAGAGACAACCGCCTCCACGTCGATGCTCTTGCCGTCCTGGCCATCCTTCGGTTTCGGAATCGCGGCGACGACACGCGCCACAATCGCGTCTACGTCTGGGGCGTCCGCGTCATGACCGTCGAGGCCAGGATCGCCCTTCTCGGGCTTCGGCACGAGCGCGAGCACGCGCGATACAATCGTGTCGAGGTCAGGCGCAGACGCATTCGTGCCTGGATCGCCTTTGTCGCCCTTATCGCCGTCCTTCGGCTTTGGCACGAGTGCCAAGACATGCTCCACGACCTCATCGAAATCGAGTGGCTGCGCATCCTTCCCCGGATCGCCGTCTTTCGGCTTGGGCAACGCTGCGACAGCCTTATGCACTTCGGCGGCGAGCAACGGCGCCATCTCGGCCATCGTCACGCCGTCTCGGCCATCACGCGGCACGAGCGCCTTCTGGCTTTCCAAGGCCGTCACGCGTGCCACAAGCGCCGCATTCTCCGCACGCAGGGCGGCATTCTCTTTGGCGGCAAACTCGCGGATGACCGGGCCGAGCGCCTTCGTGAGCGTCGCGATCTCTGTCGGCGTCACTGGGATAACTCCAACTCTTTGCGCAGCATCACCGCGAAGGCCGCTTCGACGTCGTCCTCGTCCGCTTCTTCAGGCTCAGTGGTGACAGGCGTCTGGGTCGGCGGTGTCAGGATGGGATTCTTCGACCGCTCATCGAGGTCCGCAAGACTCCAGTTCTGCTGTTGCAGATACGGTGTCCCGCCACCCTTCATCGGCCCGAGGTTCAGCCGGGCGCGGCCTTCGTTCGGCGTCAATACCCCAGAGCCGACGCCCTTGGAGATGACGTCCATCATCGTCGACGAGTCCATCAGGAGCAGATCGGTGACGTTGAACTGCGTCCCGAGCCGCACGCCGCCGACTTTATCCGGTGCCAGTCCGAGGCCGTGGTCCATGACGGACTCAAACGACGTCATCAACGGCTGCAAGCACTGGGTGTAATACTGGACATTCAACGCCTGAATGTTGTTATACGGCGGCTGTGGCCCGCCGACGAGATACCACGGCACCCCGAAGGCGTTCGCAATCGCCTCACAGGCGGACGACCACTGCTCATTCAGTTGGGACTTGTCCGCCGACTCGGCCAGGCCCTCATATGTCAGGCCGTCTCCGACCACCGCAATACGCCCGCGGTTCTGCCCGCCGTAGTTCCGCTCCCAGTTTTCTTTGAGACGAAGCGCCGTGGTTTCCGAGATGGCGCCAGGCGCCGTCAGGATGCCACCCGGTTGCGACCCGTTGCCGAAGAAGTGCGCGCTATTCGCCTGAATCTTCAGGCCGAGCATGGCCGCGATCCCACAGGCATAGAGCGGCGAAATCCCGACGAGCGGATGGTAAAACGAGTTCCAGAGGTCGTGCATGATCTCGCGCGCTGGGACTACGACCGCCTCTGGGAGTTGCGAGAGGTTGTCGGTGTTCAGTTCGTAGAAGACGGAGCCATCCGGCGCCACCAGCGGCTTCACGCGCGCCGGGTCGAGCACATACAGGTCCGTGACCACTCCGCGCGCGTCCCGCTGCTTCAGCGCATACGTATTGCCGTGGATGAGCTTCGACAGCATCCACACCATGCGGAAGTGAAACGGCGTCTGATAGTGGTTCGGGCGGCGCAGGACGGGCGAAAAGGCCGGATTTTCGGTCGGCGCCCAGACGTCGTTCTCCTCTTCCCGCACCAACTCAAAGCGCGTCTTCGCGACGTCGCCCGAAATGAGCCGCAGGCAGGCAAAGACGGTCGGATGCTGCAGGAGGTCGCAGAGGGGCGTCTCAATGTTGCACTGCCAGGCCCCGGTGAACCCTTCGCGGATAATCGAGTGCCAGCCGCCGCGTGACCCCACCATGAGGCCGGCGCTATTCGCGGGGCTCATCGCCGCGACGGGCGCCTTGACCGTCAAGGCCGTCGTCATGGCCCGCACAAGCGAGACGTTAGCCATTCACGATACCTGTTCGGATCAATCCCGCGACTGCGAAGAGGAACACGCTGACTGCAATCAGCGCCCATCCCAGACCGGCGAGGATGAACACGCCAGTCGTCATCACGGCCGCACCGGAAACGGCACAGAGACACAGCCAGAGCAAGGCCGAGCCAAGCACTCCGAAGTCTCGCACCTGTGCGTTGGGATTCTGCCGATCAGGCGGGGCAATCGGCTGAAGCACGTAATCGCTGGCCACGTCGGTCACGGTTCCGGCTCCAGATCGCGGCGCTGATAGGTGCGCGACGGCTCAGGGGCCTCGGGCGTCTCAGGCGTGATGGTGGAGGTCGTTAACTTGCGCGGACGCCGCCGTCGTGGAGTGGGAGGGTCCGGAAGGGGCTCAGGTGGACGCTTCGGCGCGACCGTGGCGCGGCCCTGGGCGAGCAGCGCGCCCGAGTGAATGCGGGAGATCTGGAACCGCTCGCCGGTCTGTATCTCGCGCCCCTGCAACTCCAAGGGCTCCGAGGCGACCAGCCATATCCCGTTGAACATCAACCCTCGCACCCGAGGTATAGTGGCGGTATCGGCTGCGCCCTAGGTAAGCGGCCGACGACGCCACTAGACGGCACTCGAAAAGGTCTAGATGTGGCTCCAGCCGGCCACGAGATAAACAGAGAACGACCTAGGCTCTCGACACGGGACTGCGCGACGGTGCACTCACCGATCACAGGGCCAACGAATCGTGCCGGTTGGAACATCCACCCTCACATAGAGAAACGCGCACCCGTCAGTTATCCCCAACGGATGCGCGTCCGAGTTACGCCGTCAGGCTCCTATGCGGTGCCGGCGGACCACTGCACGTCGTCCATCCAGGCCACGCCGGCATTCCGCCGCCGCGTCCAGTAGATGTAGCGCTCGCAGCGCAGCGCGACGCTGTTCGTCTGGAACATCGACACGACCACCGACCCAGTCGCCCCGGCGGGCGATCCGAGCGATCCGGCATCCATGACCGGCGCGTCGTCCATCTCGAGCGACGCCTCGCGGCTCAGGTCCATCGAGAACCCGCCATCGTCCGCCAGGAAGATTTCCGGCGCGGCGAGCAGGACGATCAGGTTGTTCGCAGGCGTGCCGAGAATCGCATACTGCGACGTGACCACCGGCAACCCGTAGAACGTCCCGCCGTTCATGTTGATCGTCGGGAAGGCATAGGCCCCGAGCGACGTCCGCATGAGCGACAGCGCCAGCGCGACACTGTTCGGCATGATCCAGTGCGTCGGCATGATGTGCGCCGAGATGAAGGAGTTCATCAGGGCTTGCACGTCCACGTCGACCGCATCGAGCGTCACGCCCGAGGCGTTCAGATTCGCGATACCGTTCGTGATCGAGGCCGGGGAGACGCCCGCCGACGCCGTCTTCGCGGGATCGATGAAGTCGATGTCGAGCCGTTCCTGCAACGCCCGCACGAGCAAACTGCGGACGCGCGCTTCAGCCGAGGGACTGGAGAACCGCACCAGCTCGTCCGTCAGAACCGCGATGTTCGCGACCTTCGTGAACGGGATGGTCGTCTCGTTGTAGTCGCCCTTGGTGAGCGGCTTCGCCTTGCCCTGCCCGACCCAGTAGCCCGCCCCGCCCGACGTTTCGCCGCCGATGCGGGAATTGAAGGAGACGCGGGTCATGCCGTCGATACGGCCGATGATGGTCTGCGGTCGGAGATACTCGATGAACTCGCTCACGAGGTTCGTCGGGTAGACCAACGGCCCCGCCCACGTCGAGTCCAGCGTGGACCCGGCCGGCACAACTTCCTTGAGTAGCGCCTGAATGCGTGTCAGGCCGGGGAAGTGATGCTTCGCCAACTCCAGCGCCGAGATGCCCGTCCGGAGTGCCGCCGCGCGGCAAATCACATACTTGGACAGTTCGATGCCGGGCGGCAACTTCTGCTCCGGCGCCTCGCCCATGACCACATGCGATTGCGGCTGATGGGCCTCGCGCACGTCGCCCGTGGGGGCCTTCGCCACGACCGTGCGGGCCATCGCGGCCTGTGCGGCTTCCTGCGCCTTGAGGCTGTTCACCTTGCCCGCCAAGGACACGACCGTGCCGGACAGCGCGTTGCGCTCGCCGACTTCGTGCTCTTCGAGACTGCCATCGGCCGTCTCCCGCGTGTTCAGTTCTTCGAGTCGGGCGTGCTTCGTCTGCAGCTCGGCAATCGCCGAGGTAATCTGATCGCCAATGGGTGTCGCCATGCGCGACTCCTTCTGTTGGGAGCCGCCCACATAGGAAGGCGAGGGTGTGTTGACGGTGCCCCCATAGGAGGGCTGAGTGGCGCGTTGCGCCAGGTCCAGTGTTTTAATCGTGTGAATCGAGGCCGTGGCATTCGCGGCAATCGTCACCGCGGAGAGTTCCATCCATTCCCATGTCAGGAACTTCTGGCCGCCCCACGGATCCTTCGCGTTGAGCGGCTCCATCGTGAGGGCTTTGAACCCAATCGAGAGGCCGCGCACGAGGCCCGCCTTGATGAGCGTCCAGGCGCGGTCAATATCGGGGAGGCCGGTGTCCTTCGCAATCTGCGCGCGGATTTTGATGCCCGCCTTCGTAACCGTCGCCGCGAGCACATGCCCAATGGGAGAATCGGCGCGATGCTGCCACAAGAGCGGCATGGGCAATCGAAAGACGGCGCCGTCAGGCACGACTACGTCACCGGCCCTATCGACTTCGGGCGTGCTCGCGACGCCTTCGATGATGCGCTCGTGTTCGTCGATGGTCTTGACGTGATCGAGAAGGCTATACGCCCGCGTGAGCATGGAGTGGCCCCAATGCTACGGAGGCGACACAGGGCCGTCTATTTTGGGTTTCTTAAATCCTTGTCGAGCGCCTTCCGGATGATGTCTTGCACCGACACCCGCTGATACATGGCACGTTGAAACGCCCGGTCATAGAGGCTCTCCGACATGGTCAAATGCACGTCGGTGGAGGCCTCTTTCGGCGAGACGGACGGCCGGCCGCGGCGATTCACCTGTGGACTCATGCGCCCCCACCAAGCACGAACATCTGGTAAGCCGGCTCCACGGCGTGCCGGTTCCGCTCCATAAGATCGACCGCCATGACCAGCGCCGCCACCCCGTCGATGCGTTCCGTCGAGACCTTCTTCGAGATCTTTAGGTTGCCGGTCGGGTCGCTTTCGACTGAGACGTTCGAGATGTTCCACCGCAGAATCGGGTGGCCGTCGTGGCGCAGCGTGCGGGACAGAATGGCCTTTTCTAAGGACTTCGTCGGGGCGGACAGGCTCGCGAAACCCTGCCGCATCGGGATACAGTCGAAGCCGTCCTGCTCCTGGAGCCGCGTCACCAGATCCGTGGCGTTCCACGGGTCGAAGGCGATATGCCGCACGTCAAACTCCGCCGCCCAATCCTTCAACCGCTGGCGCACCACCTCGTAATCGACCGTCGGACCAGGCGTCACGACCAACTCACCCTCGCGCGCCCACTGGTCGTAGGGCACCCGATCCCGTCGCGACCGCTCGAGGATGGCGTCCTTCGGCACAAAGAACTGGGCCAGCACGTCAAAGCCGTCATCGTCAGGAAAGACCGCCACGGTCGCCGTCAAGTCCTTCGTGGAGCTCAGGTCCATCCCGACGTAACATCGCCGGCCGAGCAACCGCTGTCGATACTCCGCTCGGGTCATGCCGCCTCCGTCACGCAACACGCATCCCAGGCCGGCATCGAAATCCACCGCGCCGCCTGCTCCGTCCACTGATTGAGATACAGCCGCCGGAACGTGTTTTCCTGCGCCGGGATTTCCTTGGCCCGCGCCGCGGCGATCCGCATGTCCTCCAGGCTCCGGAAGTCCCCGAGGGCCGGGTTCGCCTTCTTCCACACCTTTTCGTCCGTCCAATCGGCATCGATCGGCGCCTCATACAGAATCGGCAGGAAGGTCGGATCGAGGCTCGGGTTCTCTTCCACCTTCTTCGCGTGCGCGTAGAGTTCCCAGAGAATCGAATGCCGGTCATAGCCGGCCGTGGTGATGGCAATCATGTAAGGTTGCGCCCGCGCCCCTTGGCTGGTGGAGAGCACGTCCCACAGTTCCCGGTTCTGGGCTGCGTGGAGCTCGTCATAGATGACGACCGAGGCGTTAAAGCCGTGCTTGCTGTAGGCTTCGGCCGAAATGGCGCGGTAGAAGCTGCCGGACTTGCGATGCACGATCCGCTTCTGGGAATCGATGATCTCGCATTGGGCCAGGAGTTCAGGATCGTTCCGAATCATCTGCGCCGCGACGTTGAACACGAGCGCCGCCTGGTCCTTGTCCGAGGCCGCGCTGTAGACTTCCGCGCCAATCTCCCCGTCAAAGAGCAGGAAGTAGATTGCCAGCGCCGCGCACAGTTCAGACTTGCCGTTCTTCCGCGGCAACATCAGGAGGCAAGTCCGGTATTGTCGCAGGCCGTCGCGGCGGGTGGTAAACATCCGCTTGACGATACCCACCTGCCACGGGCGCCGCAGGTTGAACGGTTGCCCCGCAAACGGCCCCTTCGTGTGCGTGAGTTGGTTGATGAGCCGCACCGCTCTAGCCGCCTGGGTTTCCGCCCTCACTTCAGCGCCCCCGCCCACTTCGACACCGGCTCGTCCGGCTTCTTCGGGACCGAGATCCGTGCTCGGCTCACCGGCTCCAGCCCGAACAGGGCCACCCACGGCCTGAGCGCGTTGGCCGTGTCCCGTTCCAATCGGGCATCGAACGCCGGCCCGCCCTTCGCCACCATCGCCGCCGTAAACGTCGCCTGAAGTTCGCACATCGTGGCAAATGCCCGCACGTCGGCGGTGGTCAAGGTGCCCATGGCGAGGCAAATCGGGGCCAATTCGTCCCAGACCACGCCAGCGGAGTCGGAGAGGGCCGTCGGCTTGACCACCTCTCCAGACGGTGGACGTGGCTCATTTTCATTGAGCTTTTTACGACTCGGGTTCCCGCGGAGCACCGTCAACGCGGACGGTTGCGGGCGCCTCCCGCTATTTTCAAACCCCATAAATCCCCTGAGACCGCCAATCTTTGCCCGAAAGTTGGCGCGAGCG
>Ga0208454_1000125_pt1 | contig 53943 bp, 49 predicted proteins | sample EasRivMeERMZT100_FD_187530 | JGI IMG/M metagenome (GOLD analysis project Ga0208454, IMG submission 187530) | Soil microbial communities from meander-bound floodplain in the East River, Colorado, USA - East River MetaG ERMZT100 (SPAdes) (version 2) | ecosystem: Environmental > Terrestrial > Soil...
ACTATCCATCGAGTCCGCCACTCTCAGCGGCTTCTTTGGTCATGCATTCACGCTTCGGAGTTGCCGTGGCCTTAGTGGGCGATATATCCATTACTTATGCGAGTGTCAATAACTGCGTTCTCGATGGCGCCGCCGGCTTTGGCTAGATCGTCCGGTATCATGACCGGATGAATCTCGATGCTTGCATTGAACGCAAGAAACCACGGCTCGGCGATGGCTGGGATTTGAGAAGCATCCTTCATTTCGAGAAAAATGTACCCCGCGCGCTGACCGTTGCTGTCGGTAAAATAAACGGCTTCCGGTTTTAAATCCGCCAGAATGGATTGGATGGTCGAGCCGAGCTTGCCGGCGTTCGCGGCCGCGTTGCCGGACTCAACGGGGATGTTGACTTTCAGTAAAAATCGCATGGTTTATCTCCCGTGGGTTTAGTTTCTTAGATTCACACGGGCCATTCAACGTTCAGCTCAGCCGTCGAGCTTGCAATGCCGGAGGATGCGGTGACAGAAGGGAGCTGCATCGATCGCGTTGCCGTCGTCGCGGCGTCGGATGGAACGGCTGCGTTAGCTCCCGATGTTATGAGAGAACAAGAAATGCCGCCTCGGCATCATCGTAGAAGTCTTTGATCGCTGCAAAGTTTGCCCGAATCACTTGCTCCACTTCAGCGGTCGTGCAGTTTCCCAATTGAACCCACACTACCTTCGGTGGGAATCCAAAGACAAAACTCCTCTGATGAAAATCTGCGTCTTTAGAGATGATCATAAAGCTCTGTTGTTTGGCATAGTCCCAGACCACCGGGTCGTTTGCCTCTTTTAAGCCAACCTCTCGTACATGTGTCGAGTCAGGAAAGATGTCGGTCAAACGTCGCGCCAATTTGTGCGACAGGTTCTGATCGAAGAGCAGTTTCACGCAGATGGCACCGTCATCAGCCGACGTTCCCGGTCAGCGGCGAATGCAATACACGCTTTCAGGTCTTCGTGCGTGAGGTCTGGAAAATCATCCAAGATCTCTTTCTCCGTCATGTCTGAGGCGATGTAGTCCAGCACTTCATAGACCGTTATACGTAACCCCCGCACGCAGGGTTTGCCGCCGCGTTTGTTGGGATCAATAGTAATGTATTTTCGGTAATCCATAATGTTTGAAGGGTACGTCTCCAAGTAATCTTGGTCAAGAGCACGGAATCTGACTGTAGGGCAATATTTCGCTTACCCTGTCCTTCAGGACTAAAACTATTTCGATGTCTTCTGAAACTCGCTCGCGACGCGCTGCACGTCGTCCATGACGCGCAGCAGATTCCCGCCCCAGAGTTTTTAGATCTGCTGCTCGGTATAACAACAGCGGACGAGTTCTAAGGTCACGTTGAAAGTTTCGCTGGCGTCGTCCCAGCCGACGATACCGCCGCCGTCGAAGTCGGCCGAGATGCCGTATCGATAAACAGCTCCTCCAGTGCCATTTTCCTTCCGATCAAACCTTGCTCGTGGGAGTACTGCATCAATGTCTCGACGTTCTTTCGGTTGGCTGCGCCGAGACCGTAAACCCAAGGATCGCCGCCGAAGATTTCTTCCTGTTCTTCGACAAAAGAGCGGAACCAGGCAAGAGGGACAATTCTCGGATTCTCCATGCGTTCGTAGGAAATCTTTTTCGACTCCTCGAAAGCTTGCATCAAGCTCGCCGGCACCCAGGGATGCTGGTCGACGATCTCTTGTTTGATCGCCGTGGTGTGCATGATCGGGAAGATGCCGGAGCGTTTGAAGTAGTCGATTTCCAAGTCGCGGTAGTTGGGAAATAACCGGCGCACGCGCGGGTCTTTGGTCGCAATGGGTTGGATGACTTCGGGATCGATCACGGCGTCGAGCTCGCCGGCGAGCAGCATGTCGACGATGTTCTTGCCGGCCGGGAGTTTTTCAATGCTCAGCCCCCGCGGGACTTGCCAGGGAATTTTTTCTTCGATTTCCTTGAACCAGTGGATTCGTTTATGAGGCAGGTCTAATTCATGCTCCAAAATGCCGCGCATCCACAAATTGGCAGTAGCGTGGTAACTGCCGACGCCGACATTTTTGCCGATTAGGTCCGCGGCTTTGTTAATTCTCTTACTGGTGTTCACGAAGACAAATCCGTGGCGGAAACGACGATGGAGAAAAACCGGGATGGCGATAAAAGGCAGGCCGTTGTCCTTGGCGACCATATAATTGGACATGGAGAGTTCGGCAACATCGAATTGCCGTCCGCGCAGCATGCGCCTGTGGCGCACTTCCGCAGTCATGTCGGTGAGGATCGTCAGCTCGATGCCATCCGGCCTGACGGTGCCTTCTTTGAGGGCGCGAATGCTTTCGTAATCGCCGGCAGCCAGTGTCAATTGCAATTTGGTGCTCATGTCGAGACTCGGCTAATCGATCTCACCTATCCGGGTAAATCATAAACTCCAAGAGATTGGAGTCGGGGTCACGGAAGTAATAGCTGGTCGCGTTGGCGCGACCGTTGTCCCGGCCGCCTTGTCGTTGCACCGGGCCTTCGATAATTTTGGCGCCGGCTTGGTCGAGCCTGGCCTTGAGTGAATCCACCGAACCGTCCCACACGAAGCAGAAGTCGCCGCAGCCGGGTTGGGAGGTCGGACCGCGCAAGGTAAACTGCGGGCTGTGCCATTTTTCGGGGCTGTGGAAGTTGATCTTGTTATCGCCGAAATGGACCGAGTACACCTGGCCTCGGTCCTGCACGCCGAAGCCTAATGCTCTGTAGAAGGAGAGCATCGCCTCGGTGTTCTGGATTGGAATCGCGACATGATCGAAGCTTTTAATTGCCATACGACCTCGCTGTATTCGTGCTCGTCAGAACTTCATTTGTTTTCTAGATCGCGCCCGACGCGCTGCACCTCTTCCATCACCCATAGTAGATTGCCGCCCCAGAGTTTCGCGATTTGCTCCTCCCGATAGCCGCGGCGGACTAACTCCAGTGTGACGTTGAAAGTTTCGCTGGAGTCGTTCCAGCGGACGATGCCGCCGCCGCCGTCGAAATCGGAGGCGATGCCGACGTGGTCGATGCCGATCAGTTTTACGGCGTAGTCGATGTGATCGACCAAGTCTTTGACCGATGCCGGCGGATCGCCGGGGAGTCGCGCGTCGATCTCGGCAAGTTTTTCTTCATACGCCGTCCGCTGATCGGCGGGTAACTTCTTCAGTGTCGCCTGGGCGCGGGCGCGTTGGCTGATCGAGGCTGGATCGAGTAGGTCATAGGGCTTGCGGGCTTCGGCTAACGCGGTTTTTCGCTCCGTGGTATCGGCCTGCGTTGCCTTGAGGAATCCGTCGTAGGCGACGATCTGGATCACGCCACCCTTGTTTTTGAGCGCGAGAAGTTGCTCGTCATCCAGATTACGGCTGACGTTACATAATGCGCGGCAACTGGAGTGGGAGGCGATGATCGGAGCTTTGGACAGCGCGGCGGTCTGCAGCATCGCCTGCTTCGACGCGTGCGATACGTCGACCATGATGCCGAGCCGGTTCATTTCAGCGATGACTTGCTCGCCAAGCGGCGAGACGCCGTGCCACTTCCAACCATCGCGCTCGCCGGTGTGGGAATCACCGAGCTGGTTGTGACCGTTGTGGGTGAGCGAGATATAGCGCGCACCGCGCTGGTAGAATTCTTTTACGCGCAGCAAATCGTCGCCGAGCGGGTAGCCATTTTCCACGCCCATGAGCGCAGCTTTTTTGCCTGCGCAGTGAATGCGCCGAATATCATCGGCACTCAGTGCCAATTCAATTCGCTCCGGCGCGATCTCGCCCGTGAAACGGCGCACGGCGTCGAATTTTTCCACCGCCCTGGTATATGCACCCTGGTAGCCTGTCGCTTTAAGGGCGTCGGGATTCTGTGATTCCTTGGTTTGACCGACGTAAACGACGAAAAATAAAGCGTCGAGGCCGCCGTCGATCATGTTGGGTAGATTGAACTGTGTTTCGGTGCGTTCGGTGTAGTTTCGCTCTCCGGTAAGATCTCCCGGCTCGAAATCGATGTGCGAGTCGATCACAAGGATGCGATCATGGATCGCGCGGGCCGCTATCGTCGCCGCGTCTTTGCCGGAGGGGAGAAAATTGAATTTATGCCGCTCCATGCAGTGCTCTAGGCCGCGACTTCAATGGTAGCGTAAAAATCGACTTCACGATCCGTACGCCGAGGAGTAACCGAGCGGTGGCGCGGGGCGGGGGCTTTAATACCGTCCTGGCGCATGCCTTTGAGGTGCAAAGCAATCGCACTTTGGATCCGCCGGAGGGCTGCATCAATTGTCTTGCCGGTTGCAACGCAACCAGGAAGATCAGGCACTGACGCACCCCAATCACTATTGGGATCTTTATTGATGCGAACCAAGTACTGTAGCTTCTTCATCGTCTCACTCCTTTGAGGCCGGCTTGTCGAATCACTGACGCTAGAGTCCCCTTTGGCATATCGTCGCCGGGATGTCCGCTCACCGTAACGCGACCTGGCTTCTTGGGATGTTTAAATCTAATAATTCCCCGCAGCTTGCTGCGGGCACCCTATTGATGGGGAATCCAAAGGGGGCGAGCATCCCCTTTGGTCGCGTGCGGGGTTAATACCCCGTACGCGAAATGCTCCGTTTATTTGCCGGTGACTACCTTCAGTGACAATGCATCGCCATCCGTCCGATTCGATTAAACGGATCACGCCTCTCACCTTCACTCGCCGAATATAACAGAAGGACGCGGATAGTTGCCATATTCGATCGTTCAAGCACGGGTTTGACTGTAGTCGAAAGGCATTCTCACTCGCAATCGCATTGGCACGCGGCTCTAGCGATGCCCTGTGGTTTCACGGGCGAAGCTGTCGAGGACATGGCGCGTCATGGCAAGGGCGAGCTCGTGCTCGCCGAAAAATATCTTGCCGGCGTTTTCCTTTTCCAAGAGCGCCGCCTCGGTTTCGCTGTGCGTGCGCACGACGGTCTCGATGCGCGGGTTGACCGTGCGCGCGATCTCGATCATGCGGCGAACTTTTAGCGTGTCAGGGATCGCGATCACCAGCACACGGGCGCGCTGGATATGCGCTTGAATGAGCACCGCGGGATCGGACGCGTCGCCGGAAACGGCCGGGATATCGCGCGCGCGCAGCGACTCGACGATCTCGCGATTTTCTTCGGCCACCACGAACGAGATTCCGTTGGCGGTCAAACCTTCGCCGATACGCCGACCGACGCGGCCGTAGCCGACGAGCACGACTTGGCCGGTAAGTCGGTTGAGATCGACGGTCATGGGCAGCACGGCGAGGGGATCATCGGGGCGCTCCATGAATTGGGCGAGCTTGGAGCGCGCGCGAATCCAAGCTTGCGCCGGTTCGATGGCGCGGAACAGCAACGGGTTGAACGCTATGGAGATAATCGCGCCGGCGAGAATTAGGCTCTGGGCTTCGGCCGGCAGCAGACCGAGAGAGAGCCCCAGTCCGGCCAGGATAAATGAAAACTCGCCGATCTGCGCTAAACTCGCCGAGACAGTGAGCGCTGTATTGAGCGGATAGCGGAAAGCCAGGACGAGCAGAAATGCCGCCAACGATTTGCCCAGGATGATAATCGCCACGACCACGACGACATGGATCGGCTCGCGCACCAATACCTGCGGGTCGAAGAGCATGCCGACCGAAACGAAAAACAACACTGAAAACGAGTCCCTGAACGGCAGCGATTCTTCCGCGGCGCGGTAGCTTAGCGGCGATTCGCGCATGACCATGCCGGCAAAAAATGCGCCGAGGGCGAAGGAGACGCCGAACAATTCGGCGGAGCCGTAGGCGATGCCGACGGCAGTCGCTATGACGCACAAAGTGAAAAGCTCGCGCGAGCCGGTGCGGGCGACCTGCCAAAGCAGTTTCGGAAACAAGCGCCGCCCGACGACCAGCATGAGAGCGACAAAGATTGCGACCCGGCCGAGCGCGAGCGCGAGCGTTGTCAGAAACGCGCGATCGCCGACTTTATCACCGTGACTCTCCGGGTTGGCGCCGAGGGTTAACGAGAGCGGCGGCAGCAAGACCAACACCAGCACGGTGATCAGGTCTTCGACCACGAGCCAGCCGACGGCGATGCGGCCGTTGATGGTTTCGAGCATGCCGCGACTTTCCAGGGCCCTGAGGAGCACGACCGTGCTGGCGACGGAAAGCGCCAAGCCGAACACCACGCCAGCGGCGAGGTTCCATCCCCATAATGTGCTGACGCTAGCGCCGAGTAGCGTGGCGACCGCGATCTGCACGATGGCGCCGGGTAAAGCTATTCGGCGCACGGCCAAAAGATCTTCCAGGGAAAAATGCAAGCCGACGCCGAACATCAACAGCATGACGCCGATCTCTGCGAGTTGGGTCGAAAGCGCGATGTCGGCGACAAATCCAGGCGTCGCGGGGCCGATGATGATGCCGGCGATCAAATAGCCGACCAGAGCGGGTAGCTTGAGACGCACGGCAACAAATCCTGTGATCAGGGCCAGCCCCAACGCGGCGGCAATCGTGGTGATCAAAGTAACGTTATGGGGCACAATCTTGCTCCAAAAAATCGGATGCCCTAAACCGGATCGATCCGCGAATTCGCAAACCGGGCGGAAAAAACCGTAGCCGTGGCACTCAGGGAGATCCAAGGTCTCGATGGTGGTGCATCACCCGAACGCGAGACTCCCAACCGCAAACATCACGCAAACAGTGGGACAGGGTTCGTCAAAACCTGCTTCCCGATAGTATTATGTTTCACCGCAGCTAAACCCCGGGCTCTCCGGCGATTTGCTGCAGACAGCGCCGAACTGACAGTCGAACGACGCTTATGAAATTGCGCAGTGAAACCGCGTGCCGACAAGCTAACCTGAATACGACGCACTGGCAACTTTTCGCGGCGAAATTGTTCGAGCCAGAATTGCTTCCCTCCGCCCGCCTATCAGCGCACGCTAGCTTTTCTGCCAGGTTTGTTTGAGCTAGTCTTGACGGATTGCAATTTTCCCCGAGATTGTTTTTGCATAACGGAGATAATTCTTCATGGAGCGCAAATGGTGGCTGGTCATTTTTGGCTGCATCACGCACGCGGTGAATACCGGTTTTTGCTATTTCGGCATGAGTGCGTTCTTTCCGTCGATCGAGCGCGAGTTCGGCTGGAGCCGGACGGCGATCTCCGGGGCGTTTTCGTTGGCGCGCATCGAGTCGGGTTTGTTGGGGCCCATCGAAGGCTACTTCGTCGACCGGGTCGGGCCGCGCCGGATCATGTACATCGGCATCGTGATCTGCTTCTTGGGTTTTATCTCGCTGAGCTTCGTTCATTCATTGCCGATGCTCTACGCATCGATCGTGCTCGGCATCGTGCTCGGTTCGAGTCTCGGTTATCACATGCCGATCAGTTTGCTGATCGCCAAGATTTTTCTTGAGCGGCGCAGCTTCGCGTTCGGCGTCTTTCGCATGGGGCCGGGACTGTCCGGCGCAATCGTGCCGCTGGTCGGGGCGATGATCGTTTGGTGGGGTTGGCGCACGGCAGCGGTGCTGTCGGGCTGCGTGCTTCTGATCGCCGGATTGCCGTTTGCGTTTGTGATCAACAAGATCGCCCAAGCCGAAGAACGAGACCAGGAGTTGGCCACCGCCACGAACGTGAGCGCGCATTCATCCGCACACCGCTCTCTAGACCCGCAGTTCACTTTGAAAGAAGTGTTGCGCCTCAAAGCGTTTTGGTTTCTCTCCATCGCGATGGCATTGCGCCACATGGTCACCGAAGGCGTGTCGGTGCACTTCGTGATTCTGCTGGTCGACCGTGGCTGGAGCACGGAGGCGGCGAGCAGTTTGCTCGGCGTGTCGGCGCTGATCGGCGCGCCGACGCGCATCGGCATGGGTTGGCTCGGTGACATGGTGGATAAGCGCAAACTCATCATCGGCTTGTTAGTGGCGTTGAGCTTCTCCGTGTTTTTGATGGGCTATACCGCCGCCGCCGTCGTGTTTACGCCGTGCATGATCATCTACTCGCTCGCCTACGGCGGCTTGGCGTCGCTGCAAGAACCGATCCGCGCCGACTATTTTGGCACCAAGGCGTTTGCGACTATCCAAGGCGTCAGCCGTACCGTGACCACGGTGGGCACGTTCATGGGGCCGATTGTCGCCGGGTATTTATACGACGTTACGCATAGCTACACGATTGCGTTCGGGATTTTCGCCGTGGTCAGTTTGTTGTCGATGCTGTTAATGTTCTTGGCCACGCCGCCGGTTCAGCACCGGATCGATTAACCGCAAAGAGCCTAGCGCGGCAGAGCCGCAATCGAAACTCGGAATGTCTCCCGCAAAGACGCCAAGGCCGCAAAGGTCGGAAAAAATGAACAGGATGGATTGTAAAGATATTAATTTCTCCAATCCGAACTTGGCGTACTTCGCAACTTGGCGGGAGTCACGTCCCGTGTTCGAACATTCGAGATGGCCAGAAAATTTGCGCCAACTGCGCAAGATTTTGGATAGCAATGCAAAGTCTGCACAAAAGAATTCGCCCTCGGTTTGACAAGCTGCGCGTGGCTTGTCATACGATCCACCCATCAGCACGATTAATGGGGGGACTCGCGATGAAAGCTGCCGTTCTGCATGAATTGCATAAACCCATGAGCATCGAGGATTTTCAGATGCCGACAATCACTTCCGATGAAGTGCTAATCAAGGTCAAAGCTTGCGGGGTTTGTCACACCGACTTCAAAGTCATCGAGGGGCGGATTCCCAGCCGGGTGCCAACGATCATCGGCCACGAAGTCTCCGGCACCATCGCCGAAGTCGGCGCCAGTCAGCGCGGCGCTTTTAAAGCCGGCGACGCTGTCATCGTCGGCACGCGCTACCGCTGCGGCCACTGCCAATATTGCATGGCGGGCCGGGAGAACCTTTGCCGCTCCCGGCCGGCACCGGCGTCATTGACGCGAACCGACGGCGAGGAAATCTTTCGCTGGAACGTCGGCGGGTTCTCACAGTATCTCGCGTTGCCGGGCTACACGGTCTTCAAGCTGCCGGATGGCTTGTCGCTCGAGGAAGCGAGTGTCGTCGGCTGCCGCATGACGACGGCGTACAACGCAGTGAAAAATTCCGCTGAGATCGAGCCAGGGGATTCCGCTTTGGTCATCGGCTGCGGCGGCGTCGGCCTCAACACCCTTCAGTTCTTGCGCACCTTCGGCGCTTACCCGATTATCGCCGTCGATCTTTTGGACCACAAGTTGGAGGCCGCGAAAAAATTCGGCGCCACTCACACGATCAATGGATCGAGAGCCGACCCAGTCCAAGCGGTGCGCGATCTGACCGATGGCGGCGTGAATAAATCTTTCGAAGCGTTGGGCAACGTCAAGACTTGCGACCAGATCATTCAAGCGACCCGCCCGGGCGGCACGGCGACGATCATCGGCGGGCTCGGCAAAGTGCCGTTCACGATCAGCGACGGCAGCTTCACCATGCAGGAAATCAAAATCGCCGGAGTGGCGCTGCGCCGGCCGACCGACGTCGTCGAAGTACTCAACATGGTGCGCGACAAGCGCGTCGACGTGTCGGGCTTGGTTTCCCGGCGCTATCGATACGATGAAATCAACGACGCGTTCGACGATTTGGAAGCGGGGAAAAATTTGATGGGCATCACGGTGTGGAATTAGTTGCGAGGGGAAAAGTCAAGGGAGAGGTTCGAATTTGGAGAATTAGCCGCAAAGGGCGCAAAAAAGAATAAGGATTTTTAGATGCGGGTTTGACACCCGCCCTCTTGGCTTTCGTTTTCGTAGGGTGCGCCGCGCGCACCGTTCAGTTCTCAGCTCGAACGGAGCGCAGTGAAAACCGGGGAGCGCTTCATTGGTGTCTCAAGCGGAGAGTTTTGAGGTATTTTTATTTTGCGAACTTTGCGTGGCTCCAGTTCCTTCGCATTCGCTCAGGACAAGCTTTGCGGCCAAATCATCCCCCTGAACGCTTGACAATCGGCGCGCGGACGGGCGATAGAGATAGCGGCCCCTTTGCGATATTTCAATCTAATAATTCCCCGCAGCTTGCTGCGGGCACCAATTAAATGGGGAATCCAAAGGGGGGCGAGCATCCCCTTGGGTCGCGTGCGGGGTTAATACCCCGTACGCGAAATGCTCCGTTTATTTGGCGGCCGGGTTTAAACGCCGACCGCGAAGTGACGATGTTTAATTCTACGCATCAACAATAAACACTTGGCAAATTCCGCGCAACTAAAGTAATTTCCACCCGAAGGAGGTTCTCAGTGAAAATTGCCGCTATTGAATTAATCGAATTACAAAACATTCCGGTTACGCCGCCGCTGTTCAAACAACCGCTGCGCACCGGCGTCCGTGTGGTGAAAGTCAAAACCGACGATGGCCTGGTCGGGCTCTCGCAACTTGGCGGGTTCATGCACTCCGCGGCAGCCGCTTTCCTCCGCGAAGAACTCGCGCCCTTCTTGATCGGCAAAGATCCGCTGGAAAATGAGCGTTTGATGCATCAAATGCTCTGGAAGTTTAACACCCGCGCTCACTCGGGAGTTTGGAACTTCGCGGTCAGCGCAATCGATGTGGCCCTTTGGGATATCAAAGGGAAGTTTTACAACACGCCGGTGTGGCGTCTTCTGGGCGGCGCGCAAAAGTCCGTTCCGGCCTATATCACCTTCGGGCTGCGCGCCTATAACCGGGACGAGCTCGCCGGAGCGGCCAAATATTGGGCCGCCAATGGGCAACACCGGCTGAAAATTCAGGTCGGTCGCTCGAACATCCGGGGTGCGATGGACCCGGCGGGAGCAAGCGCCGAGCATCGTGAAGATAGTCCGGCTGAAGACGAAGCTCGCGTCAAAGCGGTTCGAGAAGCCGTGGGCGAGGACGCCGAGTTGATGGTGGACGCCAACTGTCTGATGAAACTCGATAACGCAGTCAGATGGTGCAAGCGTTTCGAACCCTACAATCTCATGTGGTTTGAAGAACCCATCGTGCACAACGATCCGCATCTTTTGGCACAGCTGCGTAAACAGACCAGCATTCCCATCGCCGCCGGTCAGTGGGAGAACTTTGCCAAGCTCGCTGATTTGGTCAAGCAGGACTCGGTAGATTTCGTCAATATCCACGTGCTTTCGGTGGGCGGATTTACCATGGGTATGAAGGCCGCCGGTTTGGCCCAGGCGTTCAATCTACCCATTGGTAACGGCGATCATTTCGATTTTCACCTGCAGGCGGCGGTACCGAACGGCTGGCGCGCTGAGATCCACGTGAACAACTGGTTGACCGCCAACACTGTTTACAAAGAGCTGCCTAAGTTATCGGATGGCTGGGTAACGTTGACTGAGAAGCCCGGCCTCGGCGTCGAACTCAATGAAGACACGGTCAAGGAATTTCAGGTCAAATAAACGAAGCTACCCCAAGTCAAAAACTACTTCCGGAGGAATAAAATTATGATCAACCTAAAAGTCATCGCATTATCTGTTATCGCTTGCGCGCTCTACCTATTCGGATCGCCGTCCCGCCCCGCGGCTCAAGAGACTTTCTACAAAGGAAAAACGATCCGCATCATCGTCGGCTTCACGCCCGGTGGCTTCTACGATCGCTGGGCCCGTCTGTATTCGCGCTACATGCCGAAATACATCCCCGGCAGCCCGGAGATGCTGGTTCAGAATATGCCCGGCGCCGGGTCGCTTGTAGCGGCAAATCACGTCTACAACGTAGCGAAGCCAGATGGCCTGAGCCTGGTCATGACCCACTACAATTTCTACATGGACCAGCTCGTGGAACGCAAAGAAGTCCAGTTCGACGCGCGTAAATTTGGCTGGATCGGTTCGCCGGTCAGCGAGACAATCGTGATGTATATGCGCGCGGACGCGCCTTACAAAACCATTCACGATATGGTCAAGGCGAAGGAACCGGCCAAGTGCGGTTCCTCGGGAACGGCGAGCGGCGACTATATTTTATCGAAGCTTTTGGAAGACTCCATCGGCGCGAAGATCCAAACCGTGTTGGGCTACCCAGGCGGCAGCGAAATCGACATGGCCGTCGAGAAAGGCGAAGTGGTCTGCCGCGCCCATAATATCTCTGCCCATTTTGGCCGTGAACCCTTCGATAGCTGGCACAAGAAGAATTTCGACCGGCACATCGTTCAGACTGGCATCAAGCGCGACCCGCGGATGTCTGACGTTCCCACCGTTAATGAACTGTTTGAACAGTATAAGACGCCCGACGTCACTCGCCGCGTCGCTCAAGTTTTACTGGCAGGGGGCGACTTCGGCAGGCCGATGATGGTGACTCCAGGAACCCCGCCGGATCGCATAAAAATTCTTCGCGCCGCCTATGACAAGGCGCTGAAGGATCCGGAACTCTTGCGCGAAGCGGAAAAAGGCAAGATGGACGTCGACCCAACCTCTGGCGAGGAGCTAGAAGCGCTCGTCAAAAAGGTGATGGACCAGCCTAAAGAGGTTTTGGCGCGAGTGCGAAAGATGTTGGACGGCTGATTTTCAACTTACCGGACATGGCTGCAAGCGATCACGGCAGTCGCTGTTTGGGGTGCTAAGCATGACGCTCGGGCGACGAGATTTGTCGCTGAGAAAATCGGTGTACTGGAGTAAAGGAGCACGAAGTGATGGAAAGAACGATCATTTACAGAATGACCTCCGCATCGATGGTAATGGCGTTTCTGTTCTCACCTCTTGGGCCGCTGCCCGGCGGCGCCGAGGCGAAGCTCGATTGCAGTCCGACGGCCAACACCAGCGTCGCGCTGCCGCGCACGGTGGCGATCGCGTCCAATCTAGCTGGTACCGGGGCGCATGCGCTGGCTTCCGGGCTTTCCGCGGTTGCCAGCAAGGTGACCACCATGTCGGCCAAGGTGCAGCCGTATAATGGTCCCAACGCTTGGATGCCATTGTTGGAAGAAGGCGAGATCGAATTTGGTATCATCAATATTCTCGATTCCAACATGGCGGCGACCGGAACGGGAAACTATAAGAAGGCGTATCCGACCATTCGCATCGTTTCCGGCGGCGTGTTTCCGTTTACCGGCAGCATCATGGTGCGCGATAAATCGGAAATTAAGACCGGTGCCGACTTGAAGGGCAAGCGAATGGCCTGGGATTTTGGCGGCCACGCGATCACGCAGACCTGGCAAAACGCGGCCATGGAAGTTTTAGGACTCAAGCCGAGCGACGTGACGCAGGTGCGGTTTTCAAACTTGAACGACGCGATCCGCGGCGTGCCCGAAGGTAAGGTAGACGCGACCTTCGCCGCTATCGGCATCGGCATCAACGAAGAAGCCAACGCCATGGAGCCGATCCGCTTTCTAGCCTTGCCGAATACCGCCGCGTCCAACAAGATCCTCGGCAAATACGGCGGCTCGATCGCAAAGCAAGAACCCACAGCGGGTATCCGGGCCGAGACCACGGTGATCGGCTATCCGCTTCATCTCGCCAGTTCGACGAAAGTGAGCGACAAGACTGTGTCGACGTTACTGAAGGCTTGGTGGGACAATCTCGGCGAGCTGCAGACGATCCACCCGCAATTTAAAAAATGGACCAAGGACGTGCAGGCGATCACCAATTTTACCGTGCCGTATCACACCGGCGCGGTGAAGTTTTACAAAGAGGTTGGCGTTTGGTCGGCGAAACACGACGCGCGGACGAAAGAGCTCTGCGGGTAGTGATGATTGGAGTATTGGAGCAAAGGAGTGATGGAGTAATGGGTAGACGAGATTTTTGCAAAAGATTGTCGGCGTCGGTGGCGGCGAGTCTGTTAATCGTTGCACAGTGTCAAATCGTCGAGGCCAAGCTCGACTGCGGGCCGACCACCAACAAGAGCATTCAGCTGCCGCGCACTATTGCTATCGGTGCCAATCCCGCCGGCACTGGCGCCCACGCGATCGCTTCGGCACTGGCGGCGATCGCGAGCAAATCGACTCAGGTTTCAGCCAAGGTGCAGCCTTACAACGGTCCCAATGCGTGGATGCCGTTATTAGAAAGCGGCGAGATCGAGTTCGGCATTATCAACATTCTCGATTCCAACATGGCGGCGACCGGAACCGGCAACTATAAGAAAGCATATCCGGGTATCCGCGTCGTCGCCGGCGGCGTGTTTCCGTTCACCGCCGGACTGATCGTGCGCGATAAGTCGGACATCAAACAGATGTCGGATCTCAAAGGCAAGCGGATGGCCTGGGATTACGGTGGTCATGCGATCAATCAAACCTGGCAAAATGCCGTCATGGAAGCGAGCGGCTTGAAACCGACCGACGTGAGTCAGGTGCGCGTGTCTAATTTAAATGACGGCGTGCGCGCTGTCCCCGAAGGCAAATTGGACGCGGCTTTTACGGCAGTCGGCATCGGTGTCGTCGAAGAGGCGAATGCGATGGAGCCGGTACGTTTCATGAGCATGCCGAATACGCCGGCGGCAAATAAAATTCTTAGCCGCTACGGTGCATCGGTGGTGAAATCGGAGACGGCGACGGGAGTCAAGGGCGATACCTACGTGATCGGCTATCCGCTCCATCTGGCCAGCATGACCAACGTCAGTGACAAAACCGTCTACACAATGTTGAAAGCGTGGTGGGATAATTTGGCCGAGCTCCAGACCATGCACCCGCTTTTCAAGAAGTGGCCCAAGGAGTCGCAGGCGTTGACAAACTTTACCGTGCCTTATCATTCGGGCGCGATCCAGTTTTACAAAGAAGCGAAAGTTTGGGGCGCCATGCAGGAGGCGCGGGCTAAAGAGATTTGCGGCAAGGAATAATTTTTCCAATTGACGATGCCGCCGGCAAGAGATCAACGTCGCTGACGACGGTTGTTGTGCGAGGAGACGTTAGTGGAAATTGAAGAAAACGTACGAGGGCGGGAGCTGAGCGGATTTGCCGGGGGGCTCGGCCGGCTCTTGCTTATAGCCATTCCACTGACCGGCATGTTTTTTTTACTTAACGTGCCGCAGTACCTCGGCTGGCTGGTGTTTAACGAACAGTACATGGGACTGTTTCTCGGTCTCGCTCTGTGCGCGACTTATTTATTGATTCCGGCGAAACCGCAGCATCGCCGCCATGTGCCTTGGTATGACTTCATGGCCGCTCTAGCCGGTATGGCGGTCGGCCTGTACGTTTTCATTTACTATCCGTCCATCGTCAATTCTCTGGGCGATATTGCCACCGAGCGAGTGATACTCGGTTTAATTACAATTCTGCTGCTCGCCGAAGCCTCGCGCCGGCTGGTCGGCTGGCCGCTGGTGATCATCGCGGCGTGTTTCGTTTTTTACGCCTTGTTCGCTTACATTTTCCCCGGCGATTTTTACGGCAAAGGCTGGTCGATCAATCGTTTGTCGACCTATCTCTATCTCGATGCCAACGGCATCTTCGGCCAAGCGCTGCAAGTCGGCGTCAGCATCGTCGTGGTTTTCGTCATCTTCGGCGAAGTTCTTTACGTCGTCGGCGGCGCGGAATTTTTGAGCGACTTTTCGCTCGCCTTGATGGGCCGATTCCGCGGCGGGCAGGCCAAGATCGCCATCGTGTCATCGAGTTTGTTCGGTAACATCAGCGGCAGCGCGGTGGCCAACGTGGTCGTCGATGGCGCATTCACGATTCCCATGATGAAGAAAGCCGGTTACCCGGCGCCGGTGGCATCGGCCATCGAAGCTACGGCTTCGACGGGCGGTCAGATCATGCCGCCGGTGATGGGCGCGGCGGCGTTTTTGATCGCCGAATATTTGCAAATTCCGTACGCTCAGGTGGCGTTGGCGGCCGCGGTACCGGCGGTTCTCTACTACGTGACACTTTTCATCCAGGTCGATCTTTTGGCCGCGCGCAACGGGATTCACGGATTGCCGCGTGAAGAGGTGCCGAATTTGCTTCCAGTGCTCAAACGTTCAGCGAGTTTCGTTGTGCCGTTGACCGTGCTGATCGTCTGGATGTTCATACTCAACCGGCGCCCGGAAGAGTCAGGATTGCTCGCCGCTCTTGCGGCACTGATCGTCGGTTTTCTCACGCCAGGCGTAAGAATCGGTCGGGCAGAGATCCTTAAGATTCTCGGCAACGCCGGCCGCGGCATGCTTGAGATCGTCGCCATCACCGGACTCGCCGGCGTGGTCATCGGCATTCTTCAGCTCACCGGCTTGGGTTTCACGCTAACGTTGACTCTCCTTAATATTGGCCAGAGCAATGCGTTGTTGCTATTAGTGCTGACCGCAATCGTCAGCATCATCCTCGGCATGGGCATGCCGACCACTGCGGTGTACGTTTTGTTGGCGGTTCTGGTGGCGCCAGGCCTCGCCAAACTGGGCATCGTGCCGATCGCCGCGCATCTGTTTATTTTCTACTTCGGCATGCTCAGCATGGTGACGCCGCCAGTGTGCATGGCGAGCTACGCCGCTGCTTCGATCGGCAAGACCGATCCGGTCAAGACCGGTTGGGAGGCGATGCGGCTTTGTAGCATTGCCTACATCGTGCCGTTCCTGTTTGTCTTCTCGCCGTCGCTGTTGCTGATCGGCCACTGGCACGAAGTCGTGCTGTCAGTCACCACCGCGATCGTTGGCTCGATCCTATTGGGAGTCGGCATTGTCGGTTATTTGTTCCGTCCGGTTGGCGCACTGAAGCGACTACTCTTCGTCGTTGCTGCCGTTGGATTACTCATTCCCGTGGTTCATTCGGGGAAATTCGCGGTATTGACCTGGGCCAGTAACGGCTCCGGTCTGGTATTGGCGATCCTGCTGGTCACCGTCGAGTGGCTGGCGCGCAGTACTGGAAAAGCTGTCGCCGCGAACCGACACGCCAAGGCACCGGCGAGTTAGCTCGCTAGCAGCCGTTGCCGCTCGTCAGTTAACCTGTGTGAGGTATTCCTTGCGAACGAAACCGACAGCGCCCGCGTCGGCCATTCTGACTTTTAGCCAGTCACCTTTTCTCTCCAGCAAATTCAGCTCCGTCTCGGCGTCGATCTCGTGGACTCGCTCGGCGGCGAAGCGCGGTTGTTGCCTGAGCGCCACGGCCTGGGTGGTTTTGACGATGGGCAAAGTAGGTTTGGGGCTGATGGATTTTTTCACATTCGCATTGGCCACTTGATGGCCGCGGTCGGGCTTGACGCTGGGGCTCATTGGCCCGTCCACGGCTACCGATGGCGGGCTGTGCACGAGCTTTGCGATCCTTCGCTCCGCTCCGCCATACCTGGTGCGCCGTTCCCACTGCAGCACCGTGTTGGCGTCCAATTCTTTGGGAACAAAAATCAACGGCATGGTTATTTCGATCGGTTGCGCCGTGCCGGCAGGAAAGTTCCACTGGCGCATCTCTTCAAACATCACTTTGGCAAAATCGCTGCTCGATAGGCGCGACCGCAAGGGCTCGATTTTAACCACATTGCCGGCACCGTCGATGTGGAGTTTCAATAACATGCTACCGACCGCTTCCTGGTCGGTGGCGACCCAGCCGGCGTAAATATGGTGCAACCGAGCAAGCTGTTCCACCGCGGCGTGCTCCAGACGCTCGCGTACGACGGCGGAAATGTTTTTGCCTCGAATCGTCATCGCGTGGACGTCGACCGCGAGGACCGCGCTCTGGTTCGACGACGGCCTGGAGAAAATTCGCTCCAACAGCGGCACTGTGAACGGAAAATCTTGCCGGTTTAAGATCGCCATGCCGACTGGGAGTACAAGCATCGACAGCGCGGCCAGGGTGAGAATTCTGCCGCGGGTGATTTTGCCGCGCCAAGCTCGGGGTCGAAATCGATTGAAGCGGATTTCACTGATCCGCCTCTGGGTAATTAATTCGTTGGAAGCTTCGTCCGGCTTGTTCACATGAGTCGGTTCCATGTCTGCCTCCCTGCGGGCGACAAGTCTTACGGAATCGTTGGTTTCTATTAGCCTTGGCCGCGCGAATGGAGCAATTTCAGTCCCGCCAGCTATAATCGCCCTTAGGCGGCGCATGAATTCTTGTGAATCCAATGATACTGGCCACCGCAAAATCGCTCGGCTGCACCCTCAACCAATTATTCTAGAGTGAAAGAGCAATGGGTGTGCCATGGATCGACCACTCGTCTCGACTATTCACAGGCGAATGCAAGAATAGCCATCGGCGCGCCAGAGATCGCGGCGCATTCGCTTATCAGCTTAGTTGCTTCTTATGGGTGCGCGGGGAAAGGGCATTCCCCACCAAGGACACGAAGGTTTCGGATAACCAAAACTCCGAACTTCGTGCTCTTTGTGTCCTCTTATGAAAATAGGTTTAAAGAGCCAAACAGTGTTAGTGGATTTGTAACGTTTTAATTTTCATGCGCAGTGTTGTACCGAGTGGTACATGAATTACTTCGTGGGGAACAAAACAAATGAACCTGACACACTATCCAGACAAACACCTGAAGAACCGGGAATAATTTGCCGGCACCTTTCAAGCACGCCAACGGGTGGACGGAGTTCGTCGGCTCTACTTAAGTTCGAACTCGAAGGTGCTTACGACGCGTATTTTTTTCGCCGGGGTACTGGTTGGGCTGTAGGGACCGGACTCGTCATTGCCGTCGTTGCCGAAAATTTGGATCGAGCCTTGGTTGGCCGAACGAATTTTGCCGACGGAGACGCCGGAGTCGGCGGCAAACTGCTGGGCGATGGCGCGCGCATTCTTGGTAGCGGCGGCGAGCAGCTGCGGTCTTAAATCGTTAAACTTCGAATCCTGGTAGCGTGGATTGGCGGCGCTGCCCTCGCGCTCGTCGTCGAGAATGACGCCGGCGTTTAACAGATCCTCGGTGGCGCCGAGCGATTTCTGCAGCTGCTCCACATTGGCCGTGCGCACGACGATGGCGCTGGTGACGAGAAAGCGAAAGCGCTCGGTGGCTTGCGGCTGAGCGAACTCGCGGGCGAGCTTGTCGACGGTGCGGGTCGGCTGGCGAGTGATCTCGTTGTCGTTGAAACCTTGCTGCTGCAGAAAGGCGAGGACCGCGTCGCGATCCCTGCTGATTCTCCTGTGCGCCTCTCCTAAGTCATCGCCGGCCCGTCGCAAGCTCAAGGTCCAAACCGCCTCGTCGGCGTTGACCTCTCTTTCGACCAAGCCCTTTACGGTCACGGTGCGGATCTCCGATTTAAACCGAGCCGTGCCCCGGCCGATAAAATAACCGGCGGCGGTGAGGCCGACGATCAGGCAGCAGCCGACGATGATCGCGGCTCTAACGGTTTGGCCATTTTCCGACTCGACCATTGGACTGAGTCTCCTCGCCCGCTGAGTAGAGCATAGATGTCGAGGAATTGCACAAAATTCTTTGCGTGGATGGATACTGGTTTTAATGAGTCCTTGGGTTTCAGGAACTTGCACGCGGCGATATCTGGCGTGGCTTTTGCGTTCTTGGCCCAGAGACGGTTCGTCCGCCGGCTCGCGCTGAGCTTGGAAGGGAGAAAAAATGCTATCGGATTTGATTACCTATGCGCCGCTCGCTAGCGCGGTTCTGTTCACCGGCTTGCGGCTGATCTTCGAAAAACCGAACCGGCTTGAAATTCCGTTTTCGTTACCCAAGGCCAATCCGCCGGACCACGTTGCAGACTCAAGTTCAGTCGACGCGTAGCGTGCCATCAACACAGGTGACGGCATAACCACCGATTTGAATTACGTCGCCTTGTACCCGCACGGCCACCTGGCCGCCCCGTCCCACTTGCATGCCTTGGCGGGCTAGATACTCCGCGCCGATCTCTCGCATCAAGCCATGGTGAATCAGATACGCCGCGACGCTGGCGTTGCCGCTGCCGCAGACCGGATCTTCGGCGACGCCCAAGGCCGGTAAAAAGGAGCGCATAAGGATCTCGCTCAAGTCGTCGTTGGACTTGCCGAAAGCGGTGATTCCTGAAGCCTGGTTGGCCAAACTTACTTCTAGGACGCGGTTCATATCCGGTTTGAGATGCGCGACGCTCTCGCCATCGACTGGATTGGCGATCAGCCACACGACACCGACGTCGACACGTAGCGCTGGTGCCGGCAAACCGATCGTTACGCCGAGCGGGCTGGCGCTGGCGCCGGCCGCTCCGTTATCGAGTGTGGTGATTTTGGCTTGCGGCGCATCCAGCATGATGCGCTGACCTTGGTTGGTCGTTTCGACGGAGAGGTCGACGATTCCGGCGAGACATTCTTGGCGCAGTTTGCCGCCACGCGCCGCGGCGAAGCCGCTTTCGAGCACCGCGTAGGCGCTACCCAAGGTCGGGTGGCCGGCGAAGAGCAACTCTTGTTTAGGGGTAAAAATTCGCAAGCGATAATCGGCGTCAGCCGATGACAGCGGCAGCACGAACGTGGTCTCGGAAAGATTGGTCCACGCCGCGATCCGTTGCATCCGTTCGCTAGTCAGCTCGGCGGCGTCGAGAACCACGGCGACCGGGTTGGCGAAGAATGGTTTCTGCGGGAAAACGTCGACTTGCTCAAAGCGCAAGGCTGCCATGGATTGAACGGCAGTGCGTGGCCTTGTCAAAAAGGTTAGATCGGCGCCGGAATCATTTACCGAGCGATTTGAAGAAGCCTTCTTTTTCCAATTCTTTGAGGAAGCGAGTGTTGACGAAATCTTCCGGTTTTTTGTTCTTCACGGCAGGCACTCTTATAATGACTTCGTCCATCGCATTGCGCATGCCTTCCATATTCGGATAACCCGTGTAGTCGGTTACCTGAACATAGCTCTGATAGGTCGCTTCGACAATATCGGGATCCGTCGACCCTCTCAAATATTTGACAATGGCTTTTTTAGTGTGTTCTTTATTCTTGGCGGCAAAGTGGACGCCCTCGATGAATCCCTTGAGAAAGTTCTTAACCATTTGCGGATTTTCGCGGATTAAGCGGTCGGTAGTTTCGACCGTTTGTTGTGGATAAGGAATGCCCAGGTCCGGGATGTTGACTAGAATATTAAAACCATCCTTCTTAGCCAGTAGGTCCAGCGGCGGCGAGATTATCGTTGCCTCGATACTGCCGGCGACTAGCGCCTGGTAGCGGCTCGGCTGGGTGCCGAGCTGTAGCACGATGACATCCTTGTTCGCGTCGATGCCGAACTTTCTTAGCACCAAGCGGAGTGAAGTATCAGTGCCCGAGCCGAAGCGGCTCATGGCGATTCTTTTTCCCTTGAGTTGGTCCCATCGGGTAATGTTCTTGGCCGCGACGATGCTATACGGCGGGGTATTCACACAACTGGCGATCACGATGGCGTCTGCGCCCTGAGTGCGCGACGCGATGGTCACCGGCCCCGAGGTTACGGAAAGTTTGGCTTCGCCCGACATGGCAACCTGCGCCAAAACGGAACCGGAGTCGAAGACCACCAGCTTGGGTTCGACACCATATTTTTTAAAAAGTCCCGCGTCCCTGGCGACGAAAGAATAGATCATGTTAATGGCAGGTCCGGCGATGCCGACGATCGGTTCATCCGCCGCCGGCAGAGCCAAAGGCGACGCCAGCAAGAGTAGGGCCGAGTAGATTGTCCGATGGATTGTACGGTACTTTGTGCGCGTCACGGGTTACCTCAGTTCAGCGTCGAGCTATATCCTAACTGTCGACCGTCGCTCAACCTTTTAACATATAAATATTTTAAACACACTGCTTTTTCGGAACGCCCAAGCCAATGCGGGGAGGTGGTGCGTGGCAAGGATCCGATACTGACTCTAGCGCATCTTAGCTGGTGCCCGCGACTCTGGCAGCGAGGCTGGTTACGAGAGGGAATCCTAAAGGCGCGGCGACTGCTGGTCAGTAGAATGCAGCTGACTGCTATTGGAGCTGTTTGAAATAACCCTCACGCTCAAGCTCCTTCAGAAAGCGCGTATCGACGAATTCTTCCGGCCTCTTGCCCTTAGCCGCAGGGACACGGGCGGCGACCTCTTCGATCGCGTTGCGGATGCCTTCAAGATTGGGGTTGGCGCTATAGTCGGTGACCTGCAGGAAACTTTTATGCGTCGCTTCGAGGATCTCCGGGTCGGCGGTCTTGAGATATTTAGTGATGATTTTTTTGGTCTCTTCCTTACGGGAGGCGGCGTAGTGAATGCCATCGATGAATCCCTTAAGAAAACTCTTCACAGTTTGCGGCTGCTCACGGTTGAACCGGTCGGTCGTTTCAATCACCAGCTGAGGATAGGGAATCCCAAGGTCGGCGATATTGACGAGAATATTTAAGCCCTGTTTTTTTGCGGTCAAGTCCAACGGCGGTGAGACCAGCGTGGCATCTAGAGCGCCGGTCGATAACGCTTGCAATCGGCTCGGCTGAGTGCCGCCTTGCAGAAGGATAAAGTCTTTCGCGGGGTCGAGCCCGAATCGTTTGGTCACCAAGCGAATAGCGGTGTCCGTGCCGGAGCCAAAGCGGCTGATGCCGACTTTCTTGCCTTTGAGCTGATTCCAGGCAGTGATTCCTTTCGCGGTTACGACGCTGTAGGGCAGGGTGTTGACGGCCGCTGCGACGATGATGGTGTCCGCGCCTTGGGTGCGTGAAGCAATCGTCGTCGGCCCTGAGTTGATCGCGAAGCGGATCTCGCCGGTGCGCCCGACTTGCGCCAAGGTTGAACCGGATTCGAAAAGCACCACCTGCGCATTGAGTCCATACTTTCGCCAAAGCCCCACGTCGTGAGTGAGATAGGCATAAATCAAGTTGACCGCGGGCCCGGCGACGCCGATCATGACCGGTTTTTCGGCAAATGCCGTATTAGCGTAGCCTAGGGCGAGGGCCAGCAGTCCCGTCCGTTGAAGTCTTAACCAATTAACTTTGATCACTTATTCTCCCACTACAAAGGTCGTGAGCGGCACTTTCCACCGTGCTCATATAAGATGATCGATCGAGCGGATGAGTTGCACGGTCGTAAGTTCCCACTTAATCGCATCATTATAGTGGAAACTTGCGTGCTCTTAAAGATGCGTTGGCGGGTTTTGCGAATCGATTCGATGCCGAGTCGTATTTTTGCGCGAGGCGCGAACGGCAGTAGGGAATCTTAGCCAATTGAGACCATTTTCATGCCGATCGAATTACCGCAATAACGGTTTGCCAGCCATCTTGCAAATCTGCGCTCGCCATAGTTAATTGAAAGCCTCGCGAAATTAGCAAGTAGGAGCATTTCATGGCTGAGAATCTAAAACCTCGAAGCGGCGTGATCACCGACGGGCCAGACCGGGCGCCGACCCGGGCGATGCTCAAGGCGGCGGGTTTTTCCGACGATGATTTACGTAAGCCCATCGTCGGCGTGGCAAACACCTGGATCGAGATCGGTCCGTGCAATTACCATTTGCGGCGATTAGCGGCAAAGGTAAAAGAGGGCATTCGCGCCGCCGGCGGCACGCCGATGGAGTTCAACACGGTGTCGATTTCAGACGGCATCAGCATGGGCGTCGAAGGCATGAAGTGCTCGCTAATCAGCCGCGAGGTGATCGCCGATTCGATTGAACTCGTCGCGCGCGGCAATCATTTCGATGCGCTGGTTTGCTTGTCGGGCTGCGACAAGACCAATCCCGGTGTGGTGATGGCGCTGGCTCGCCTCGACATTCCCGGCTTGGCGCTTTACGGCGGTTCTATCGCGCCGGGCCATCTGGGCGAAAAAGATTTGACCATTCAAGATGTTTTCGAAGCGGTGGGCGCCTACGCCAGCAAACGCATCGACGCCAATCAGTTTATGGCCGTGGAAAACGCTGCTTGCCCCGGCGCCGGCGCCTGCGGCGGACAGTTTACCGCCAACACCATGTCGACGGTGATGGAGTTTCTCGGCATCTCGCCGATGGGCAGTAACGGCATTCCCGCGACGGTTGCCGAGAAAGACGAAGCGGCATTCAACGCCGGCAAGCTGGTGATGGATTTGCTAAAACGCGATTTGCGACCTTCGCAAATCTTGACGCGGAAGTCGATAGAAAACGCGATCGCTTCAGTTGCCGCCACCGGCGGTTCGACCAATGCGGTGCTGCATCTGCTCGCCATTGCGAGCGAAGCGGGCGTAGAATTGACGATCGACGATTTCGATAAGATCAGCGAGCGCACGCCGTTGATCGCCGACTTGAAGCCGGGCGGACGATTCGTCGCTAGTGATCTTTATCATGCCGGCGGCATTCAACTGGTGGCGAAACGGCTGATCGATGCCGGGCTGATTCACGGCGACACGATTACGGTGACTGGCAAGACCATCGCTGAAGCGGCTGAGATGACCAAAGAGACGGCGGGGCAAGAAGTGGTGCGGCCGATGGCGAATCCGCTCAAACAAACCGGCGGCCTGGTCATTCTCAAGGGCAATCTCGCGCCGGAAGGCTGCGTGGTCAAGGTCGCCGGCCATGAGCGGATGGTTCATCGCGGACCGGCGCGGGTATTCGACCGCGAGGAAGATGCTTTTGCCGCCGTGCAAGCGGGCAAGATCAAAGACAACGATGTCGTGGTGATTCGTTACGAAGGTCCGAAAGGCGGGCCGGGCATGCGCGAAATGCTTGGCGTGACCGCGGCGCTGGTCGGCGCGGGCTTGGGCGATTCCGTCGCGCTTATCACGGACGGCCGTTTTTCCGGCGCGACGCACGGTTTAATGGCGGGTCACGTTGCGCCGGAAGCGGCGCATGGAGGGCCGATCGCCGCCGTGCGCGACGGCGATTCCATCTTGTTCGACATCAAGGCGCGCTGCCTGGACTTGGAGATTTCTGAGCAAGAATTAAAATCTCGCTTGCGCAGCTGGACGGCGCCCGCGCCGCGCTACAAAACCGGTGTGATGGCGAAGTATGCGAAATTGGTTTCATCGGCGTCGCAAGGGGCGGTGACGCGCTAACTGAAGTGAATAAAATGGAACCAAAGACTTGTTTCCTGATGAGCTCTCCAATGACTAAATTTGCCGGACTGACGATGCTACTTTTCGCTGTGGCCGGCTGCGCTCTTCAAGAGCGAAAGCCGGCTTACGACGGCTGGAGCTTGTTGGCGACCATGCCAGCAGCCAATTCAGAAATTGCTGTGGCTGAGCTTAGTGGCAAGATTTATGTGATCGGCGGTTACCCCTGGGATCGGAAAACCGTAGCTACCGTGCAGATGTACGATTCAACGACCGATCGCTGGCAAATCATCGCGCCGTTGCCCGTGCCGCTCAACCATGTGATGGCGGGCAGCGCCAACGGCAAAGTCTACGCTATTGGCGGGCAGACGAGTGAAAACAGCGACCCCGACAAAGCCGGCTTCGTCAACACAGTTTATGAATACGATCCGGCGAGCAACCGGTGGACGCCGAAGGCGCCGATGCCGACCAGGCGCGGTGGTGGAGCGTCGGCTGTCGTCGACGGCAAAATCTACGTCGTCGGCGGACGGCCGCCGGGCGGCGCCGATTTTGCGGTGTACGATCCCCGAGCGGACCGCTGGACAACCCTGCCGAATTTGCCAACGCAGAGAAATCATTTGGCGGCCGATGCCATCGACGGCAAGATTTACGTCGTCGGTGGGCGCTTCGAAGGCGGTTTTAGAAGCCAACGAACCGATGTTGTGGAAGTTTTCGATACAAAAACTAATCAGTGGTCGAAACGTCGGGCGATGCTTCGGCCGCGCGGCGGTGTCAACGGCATCGCCGCCAACGGTTGCTTTCATTTGTTTGGCGGCGAGGGCAACCCGGAACATCCCTATGGCATTTACCCTGATCACGATTACTACAATCCGGTGACCGACAGCTGGCATCGATTGGAGAATATGCCGATCCCCGTGCACGGCGTGACAGGCATGGCCTTTGTCAAAGGACTGATCCATCTCACTGGCGGCGGCACAACCCAGGGCGGCAGCAGCGGCACGACCTTGCACCAGGTGTACAAGCCGGCGATGAGTTGTAAATAATTCGTTCGAGGTTCAAGGGTTCAAAAGTTCACGGTCCGAAAAGGGGAGGCATCGCCTCCCCTTTTCGATTTAACGATGCATCAATTGTTTGACAGGGCGCTGCGCGGTTGGATAGTCTGCGATTCGATTCCCAACGCAACCATCGATCACGAACAAAAGGAGAATACTCATGAGTCTCGACTACGTCAGCAATCAAGAAATTATTCAGGCGGCGCACCGCAATTTGCCGCAGGATGTTTGGGACTATCTCACCGGCGGCGCGGAGTCGGAGACCACCATGCGGCGCAACCGCTTGGGCTTCGACAGTTTGGGTTTACGGCCGCGCGTGCTGGTGGACGTATCGAAGGTCGATACCTCGTCGACCTTTCTCGGCCAGAAGCTGCGTATTCCCGTGATGATGGCGCCGATCGGCTCGCTGCAAACCATCACGCCTGAAGGCGGAGTTGCAGTAGCGAAAGCTGCTGCTGAGTTCGGCACGATGAATTTTGTCAGCTCCGTCACCCAGCCGAGTCTGGAAGAGATCGCCGCGAGCACCAACCATCCGAAAATATTTCAGCTCTACATCCGCGGCGGCTTGGACTGGTGCGCCGAAATCGTCGGGCGAGTGAAAAAAGCCGGCTACATGGCGCTCTGCCTGACGGTCGACACGGCGCATTACAGCCGGCGCGAGCGGCCACTGCTCAATCGCTGGCAGCCGCCCAGCCGAAGAACCGAGACCGGACGCATTTATCAGGCGATGCTCACTTGGGAGATGGCGGAAGCGATCAAAAAGATCGCTGGTATGCCGTTGATTATCAAAGGCATCGCCACGGCGGAGGACGCCAAGATCGCGGTCGATCATGGCGTCGACGTGATTTACGTTTCCAATCACGGTGGACGGCAGCTTGATCACGGCCGAGGCACCATCGATACGCTGCCGGAGATCGTCGAGGCGGCGGGCGGCAAAGCGGACATCGTGCTTGACGGCGGTGTGACGCGCGGCACCGATGTCGTGAAAGCGTTGGCGCTGGGCGCCAAAGCAGTGACCATCGGCAAGCTTCAAGGTTGGGGCTTGGGCGCCGGCGGTAAAGATGGTTTGGTGAAGGTGCTCGAACTCTTGGAAGAAGAGATCGTAGTCGACATGGCTCTAATGGGCCTGACCCGCGTCGATCAGATTACTTCCAATTACGTCTGCAAAGCGGCGCCGGTGACCTTCGCCCATGAGATGAGCGCGTTTGTTCATATTCCCGGCAGTGGGCAGCTGCGGTGAGATCGATTTGTAGCGTGAATCCGTTCCGTCCTTGTGACGAAACTATAGCGCAACGGAGTGCTTGTACTATTGCCGCGTCAGATTCCCGCAAGATTCAATTCTAACTTCTGATAGCCATGCTCTTGGCTTCAGATATCCAAGGTCGGCGTGGCGAGCTCGTCTACCAGCGGCACGGCGCCGCCGCCTTTGGGCGGCGAGGCAGCCTGGTCATTTAGTATTTCTAACGTTGGAATGGGATCGCTTTTTGTTACGGTCGCCAACGTCTTCTGACGGCGCTCCCCGGTCCAACCAAACTTTAAACTCTTCCAACGAATGAGCCAAGCTCCAGTCTTCGAAAACGGCTCTCGCCATCGCCGAGGCTGAGCCGGCAAAGTCCGGGGCGTCGCAGGTCGAAGGATAATTGAGCAGCCATTTTTCGAACGCTTCCGGCTCCGGATCGTCTTCAACCACCTGCTCCAGCAGCGCACGCTTAACCGCCAATCCGATGGCATCGGGCGTTTGATCGCGTTTGCGCTTTCGCCGCTGGCCTTCGGCGCCTTCAAGCGCCGCGAGCAATAACTTGCAAACCTGCGCTGGGCGAATTGCGGGCGCCACTTATGCTCTCCAGAACGAAAAATTTCCGGCGGGTTTATCGACGAGCCGGACGTCGAAGGAAAAACCGAGACCTTGTGGGCGTTTGTAACCATGCTCCACGGCTGCGATATCGAGATCCACGCTGGCGAGATCGTCGAGCATCACCCTGGCGGCCGGACTGGCCTGGAGAGTGGTGAAAGTTTTGACATAACCGAGACAGCGCTTGCAGGCTTCTATCACGCGAGTCGTGCCGCTTTGCTCCGGCACCAGCGAGACCAGCTGTTCATGGTCGGTCATGCCGCAGTACGCACAAACCAAACAGTTGACTTGCCACTCACCGGCGCAGCGGCCGCAGCGGAAATAACGGCTGCGATCGATCCCCCGCACTTCGGCGACGGCAGGCCAGCCGCCGCATACCGGGCAATACCCCTCCACCCAGCCTTGAGGAAGCGAGTGCGCCCAGCGGCGATTACAGGCGTGCAGAAACGGGACAGTTAACAGCACGGCAACCGCCTGGAATGCTTCCGGGTCTGCGCCGAGAGCAGCCGCGATTTGGTTAAGGTGGTCGACATTTTGGCACAGTGAAGCTTTGAACAGCGCCAGAATATCCGACGGTGCTCGAATCGCCGGTTTGAGGGTGGCCATTTTGGCAGTGCCGCCGCGGCTAGCGGTCCTTAACAACAGTTCCGTCCAGCGGCGCAGCGAGTCCGCCGCCAACGCGATCGTGGCGCCCGCTAGAAGCGGGACCTTGCTTTCCCGCGCGTCAATAATGGCGGCGGGCACGAAGCTGTCCCATTGGGCGTCGGCCGTTTCCCGGAGCACCTCTTGAATTACGGCGAGCCAAGGTTCCCATTCAGGACGCTGGCGTCCAAGTTCCTGAAGGTCGCTCTCGATCGAAACCATCGTCAGCGGCTAAGCTTGTCGGCCTGGCGCGCCGACGCCAACGGCGGAGACTGGCTGCGAATGAGTTTTGGGGTTTTATAGAAAGGGTCCGAGCCTTCATGCATCAGCGCGAACTTGGTCCTGTTGCCGACGTCGGCCCCCGGACCGCCGCCGCGCGGTCGGCCTGCTTCCGGACTCGCGCAAGCGGCGAGCGCGCAAAGAACAATTAAAAAGATTATCGCAGTGTGCCCCACATCAAACTCCTTGAGCCGAGAAGACGATGACCAGGCGAAGAATGAAACCGCCGGCCAAAACCGATGCGGCGGCCGCGGTGACGTTGAGATCGCCGAACCATTGTCTGCGCCAGTAGAGAGCCAACGGAAGCAGCATGCCAAGAACGATTACGCCAAAAAAGAGCAGAAGACCCCAGGCGTTCAACCAGGCGCGAAATACTGGGCCCAGGGAAATCATGACGGCGATGAGAACGACAAATTCCAAAGCTACCACCCAGGTGTCCAAGCGGTGGAGCGCATTAACACTCGGCATGCTGCGGCCGGACTTCTGCGCCAGCAGAATCATCAAAGCTGCCGAAATCGACGCCGCCGAAACCACGAACAGCATGCCGAGCAGCGGCGTATCTGACCAAATCGGACGGTTGGTGACAGCCAGAAGAACTCCCGTATAGCCAGCTACGTAAAAACCGAACAGTCCGCCGATCACAGCGACCACCGACCCGAGCAAGCCGGGAGGCCGCAGGGAGCGCGCCGCCGGCCGTTGCAATCGACCGTCTTCTGAAAGCGCGCTCAGGAATGATAAGAGCGAGAAAATGCCGAAGATCAACAGCGCCCATGATCCCAGCGACATCGGCGACCAGGGTTTGAAGATCGGCTGATAGGTTTTTGACTGGATCAGCATATGCCAAAACCGCTCGGGCCGGGTGAGATCCAGAGTCAGCAGCAGCCCGCTGATCACGAGAGCTGGCAACGCGATGTAATATCCGAGGCGCGCCAGGGCACGGTCTTCCGGCCTGCCGAAGAAATCGATCAGGACGGCGAGAAAGTAACATCCCCCCGCCAGGCCACCAAAAAAAAAGTAAAATACAATGAGCCAGCCCCAATCCGGCGGAGCGCTAAAAAAAGTACTTGAAAGAACCGTGTTCATGGTTGATCCTCCCGAGCGTTCTCGCTTGCGCCGCGGTTGCGGAAATTGACGATTCCCATCAGACCGACCACAATGGCGCCGAAGGCGGAGAACCAGGTGCTGGATTTGAGATTGCGCGTGGGCATTTTCGGATCGGGGGGTAGCCCGTAGACTTCCGGTTTGTCCACCAGTAGGTAAAACGAATTCAGCCCACCTAGCATTTTTTCATCCGCGCCGTAAAGATAAGCTCTCTTCTCGCCCATCTGCTGGAGTTGGTCCACTCGTTTCTCCGCCCGTCCCTTCAACTCTTTTATGGTCCCAAACTGGATGGACTGTGTGGGACAAGCCTTCGAGCAGGCAGGCTCCAGACCGCCCTGAAGCCGGTCGTAACAAAGCGTGCACTTCTGCGCCGTCCCCGAGGCCGGATTGACTTCGATGACGCCGAATGGACAGGCCGAGATGCAGTCGCGGCAGCCGTTGCAGGCGTCCGACTGGATGACGACCGAATCGAACTCGGTGCGAACGATGGCGCCCGTCGGGCAGACCTCGAGACAAGGCGCATTGACGCAATGCTTGCACACGTCGCTCATCAGAAGCCAGCGGCCGTCCTTGCGGTCTTCGGTGAATTGCTCGATGAATTTCACGTGACGCCAGTGGATGCCGTCAAGAGCACGCGTGTTGTCGTAGCTGTCGCCGCTCAAAGTATTGACGCCGCCGTTTGTGCTAGGGAGCTGGTTCCATTCCTTGCAGGCAACTTCGCACGCCTTGCAACCGATGCAAACTGTCGTGTCGGTGTAAAATCCCACGGGTTCGACTTGAGCAGCCATTTCCCGACCTCCTATAAAGAACGCTAACGCACTGCGTTCTTTCTTTCTCGCGCCTCACGCCTTTTCGACATTGCACACGAACGCCTTCGCTTCGTGCATCGAGACGTTCGGATCTGCTATTAGGGACGTTAGCTCGTTGACGACGTCGCCGGTCGATAGTCCTTCATAACCCCAGTGCCAAGGCATGCCCACCTGGTGGATAACTTTGCCGTCGATTTTGAAGGGCCGCATCCGGCGCGTAACGAGGGCCTTGGCGCGGATCTGCGTTCGAGGACTGGTTATCTTGCACCAGTCGAGGTTCTTGATCCCTTTCTCCTGAGCCAGCTCGGGACTGATCTCGACGAAAAGCTCTGGTTGCAGCTCGTTGAGCCACGGCAGCCAGCGGCTCATGCCGCCCGCGAGATAGTGTTCGGTCAAGCGATAGGTTGTCAGAACGTACGGGAACTTGGGATCGCCCATCTTCGCCAGGTCGTTGCCGTCTCCCTTCCAATGCTTGTACACCGGGCTCGTTTGCTGCTTATAGAACGGATTTTGCACCGGCGATTCCACCGGCTCGTAGTGCGTCGGCAGCGGGCCGTCCACCAGCCCTCCCTGTACGAACAGCCAAGCCAGGCCATCGGGCCGCATGATGAACGGCGCGGTGCCGGGCAGCGCGTCCATACCGGCCGCTCCGGGTTTTGCCTTGTCGTTGGGCGGCTTGACCGCGATGTAATCGGGCACGTCGTAGCCAACCCATTTCTTGGCCTCCGCGTCCCACCACTCCCATTTTTTTCTCTCGCTCCACGGCTTGCCGTCCGGATCGGCCGAGGCGCGGTTGTACATAACGCGCCGATTGGCCGGCCATGCCCAACCCCATTCCAATTGAGCGCCGGGTTTGCCGGGCGGGTCGGGGGTGCGCCGGTCGGAGAGGAGTTTTCCCACTCCCGGATAGACGCCCGAATAAATCCACGACGCGCAGGTCGTCGAGCCGTCGTCCTTGAGCTCGCCGAAACCGACGCAGTGGCGCACCGGATCGTCTGTGAAAAAGCCGTTGATCTCTTTCAGGATCTTCAACACAGAAGGCTCGTTTTTCTTGCGCTCGCTTTCGTTCTCGTGCTCGTAGTCCCACACCACGTTCTTCCACCCTTCATCGCGCGGCAGAGTGGAATTGGCGTAAAGCTTCTTCAGCCGCTTGCCGAGGTCATAGCTGAACGACGTGTCCGACCGGCAATCGCCGGGGGCCTCGGCCGCTTTATGATGGAATTGCAGCAGGCGCTGGGTGTTCGTGAAGGTGCCTTCGACCTCGGCGACCTGGGTGGCCGGCAAGAAGAAAACTTCCGTTTTGATGTCCGCCGTTTTCATCTCGCCTTTCTTGACTTCCGGCGCGTTCTTCCAGAAGGTCGCGGTCTCGGTGATCCAGTTGTCCTTGACGACCAGCCATTCGAGCTTGCGCAGACCCGACCGTTCCACTTTGGCGTTGATTGAAGTTGCGGGGTTCTGACCGACGCAGATCATGCCTTTTACTTTGCCGGCGTTCATCGCCGTGAACATTGCCATATGCGAATGGTCGCCCAAAATCTTCGGATGCCAGTCATAGCCGAACTGGTTGTCTTTGGTCGCTTTATCCCCGTACATGGACTTGAGATACGACACCATGAATTTCGGCAGGTTTGCCCAGTAACCGGTCGGTAACGTCTCGGTGGCGATGAAATCCGCCAGCGTGTCATGTTTTCGCAACGCGCTCGGCGCGTTCAGATAGCCGTGGATTGAGTGGTAGAGCGTGGGAACGTCCGTTGAGCCTTGAATCGACGCGTGTCCGCGCAGGGCCATAACGCCCGCGCCCGGCCGGCCGATGTTTCCGAGCAAGAGTTGTAGCAGTGCGCAAGCACCGATGATTTGGACGCCGTAGGTGTGCTGCGTCCAGGCGACGGCATAGGCGAACGACGTCGTGCGCTCCGAGCCCGAATTGGCGAGGATGGTTTCGGCGATTTTGAGAAAGGTCTCTTTGGGGCAGCCGGTGGTCTTCTCCACCATCTCGGGCGTGTAGCGGTTGTAGTGGCGTTTGACGATCTGAAAAACGCAGCGCGGGTTTTGCAGCGTTTCGTCTTTCAAGGCCGGCGGCCACACGAGAGACGCAACCAGCGGGGCGAATCCCTCTCCCGGCTTGAGTTCGACAGGCTTTGGGGCGCTCGGGGGCGGCTTCTCTCGAGCATATTGCCAACTCGCGTTGCTGTACTGGTTGGTCATACCGGCAAACGGCCAGTCGGTCCCAGGTTTCGCCTCAGAGAGGCCGGAAAAGACACCGTCCAAATCTTCGGTGTCCTTGAAGTCCCCGTTGATGATCGTCGCCGCGTTGGTGTAGCTCACGACGAACTTTTTGAAGAACGGATCCTTGTTCCACTGCTCGCTATTGATGACGTAGTTGATCACGCCGCCGAGGAAGGCGATGTCCGAGCCGGCGCGCACCGGCGCATAAATATCGGCGACCGCGCTGGTGCGGGTGAAGCGCGGATCGACGTGAATGATTTTGGCGCCATGCTCAACCTTGGCCTTCATCGGCCAGCGGAAGGCGACCGGATGGTTCTCCGCCATGTTGGAGCCCATGACGACGACGCAGTCGGAGTCGTACATGCTGCGAGGGTAGAGGGTGGCCGCGCCGCGGCCGAATCTGGTCCCCAGACCGGGGACGCTAGAGCTGTGTCATATGCGCGCCTGGTTCTCGATGGCGACTATCCCCAGGCCGCGCATGAGCTTCTGATGCACGTGGTTGAACTCGGCCTCGAGGGTGGCGCCGCCGAGGGAGAAGATGGCGGGCGTCATGTTGACGACCTTGCCGTTGGGAAGCTTTTCAATGAAGCTCTCGTCGCGGGTCTTCTTCACCAACTCGGCGATGCGGGTCATGGCGCGCTCGAGGTCCCATACTTCCCAGTCGCTCGCGCCCGCGGCGCGATGGAGAACCTGCGTTGGTCGGTTGGGATTGACGTGGAGCTGGAAGATCGCCGCGCCCTTGGGGCAGAGGGTGCCCTCGTTGTGAGGACTGCGCGGGTCGCCCTCGATGTTGACGATCTGCCCGTTCACCGTGTGAACGAGCGTGGCGCACCCCACAGCACAATAGGGGCAGAGGCTTGGGGTGACCTTTGCGTCCTTGATCCTGAGTTCCTGCGCTCGCGCGACAGCCGGCCCTAGGTTAACGCCCGAACCAATCAGGCCGCTGAGCGCGGTGCCGGTGCCTGCCGCGACTGAAAACCGTAGAAAATCTCGTCGTGAAACTTCCATGTTTTGACTCCTTTTTCTGAAGCGGGAGGAGCGACTGAAAAACAGAAGACGCTGGTAGGTAACATGATTTCACAATGGATCGACAGAAAATTTGTTTGCCGGACTTAGCTAAAATCGATACCGCGCTGAAATGATCGGGATACTATCGCTGCGGCTATCGTTGTCAAGGGAAAAATGGAGAAGGTGTTGAGCCGATGATCCAACACTTGGTATGGTCCAACGAACCCGGATGATTCGCAGGCCACTATAATCGAGGAGGCGAGCAGCTAGGAAGCCAACGGTAACTATTTTCTTTTGGCGCGCAGCCGTTCGATCAGGACCGTGATTTCCTCCAGGCGCGTTTTCACTTCGGCCTCCGCTTTTCGCAGTTCTTCGGGCGTTGCGCCTTTATCGACTGCGTCTTCGAATGCCGTCACGGCAACGCCAAACACTTTCAGCACGCGTCGCGTTTCATCGGTGGGCATGGCTCCTCCTTCATCTTCAAAAGAATGCAAAAGTCAAAGTGCAAATTGAAAAATGATCGGACAGGGCTCTCGGTGTCACTGTTGCTGATTGCACTTTTCATTTAGCATTGGTCTCAGAATCAAACCCGAAAGATCGCTACATTGCTATTCCGAGCTCGTTTAGTTTTTTATCCGGAACAAATCCGTTCTCATCCCATCCTCGTGCTTGGTAATAGCCGCCAATCATCTCGCGAAGTTCGTTGGCGCTTAGGCCAACACCCTGGGCGACGCCGGTGGGAAGGGTTTCGCTGAGCAGCCGTTGCGGCAGCCAGTCGTCCGCGGCGCGCCAACCCTCGCGCAGATTGAAAAGTTTTTTTAACGTATGGATGCGCTCGCCGATGCGCTTTAGCTCAGCGCTTGAACAGTTCCAACCAGTGACTTTACTGAGCAGCTCGGCGCCCTCGCCGTAAAAATCGCTGAAGCACTTGCGCAGGAACTTACAAACGATGAGCGAATCCAACACCGCCGCGAAATCTTCAGACGCGGCAACCAGAGCGCCCCTGCCGGCGTCGGCGCGCAGACGATCGACTTCTCCGGAAAAGTCAGCCTCGTAGGCGCCGGAGCGATTGTGGCAGGCGCCGCGAGGGCTAACCGCTAGCCCCAGAGCCATAGTTTTCAAGCTGCGCGGTTCGTAGCCGGGAAGCTCCAATCCTTTGACATGCATCGCCCAACGCTGGGTCTCTGGACCGGTCTCGATGGCGGCGCGCCGCGAGCCCTCGGCTAGTAAAGCACCAACGCCTTGTCGCTCAGCGATAGCACCGATGGCGGCGAAAAGAGCTTCGGATTGACCGAAGCGCAGGCCGAGTTGTTTCGCTCCAGGCAACAATCCTCTCTCGCTGCACTCCATCGCCCAGGCAAGCGTGCCGCCTGTGCTGATGGTGTCGATTCCATATTGGTCGCAGAGCTGCGCGGCGTGGAGCACCGCCTGCGGATCTGTAATGCCACAGAGCGGCCCGAGGGCAAATAAGGTCTCGTATTCCAGCCGCTGCTCCTCTCCGTTGAGAGCTTTGAATAGCCGCTCACATTGGATTGTGCAGGATGCGCATCCGTGCCTGCGGCTAAAATTGTTTTCCGTCAGGGATTCTCCGCTCAACGCCTCGGCGTCATCAAAGGTCGATTGTTGGAAGTTGCGCGTCGGCAAAGTTCCTAGGCGGTTGAATACCGCGAGGTTGGCCACGGTGCCGATGTGTCGGTACTTGTCGGTGAGCGATCCGAGACTGTGGCGGCGCAGGGAGCCGGCGATCGCCTCAACGCCTCCGGGGTCAGCCACCGAGATCTCTCGGTTGCCGGACACAGCTATGGCTTTCAGATTCTTTGACCCCATCACCGCGCCGACACCGCCGCGGCCGGCGTGGCGCCCTTCGTTGCTGATCGTGGCGAAGCGCACTCGGTTCTCACCCGCTTTGCCGATGGCCGCCACCCGCGCCGGCTGCGAGCTTAGCTCGAAGCGAATCATGGATTCGGTTTCGCTAGGGCTGCTTCCTCGCAGGTGCTCGGCATCTCTGATCTCGACCTTTTCATTTTGAATCAAGACGTACACCATCGACGAAGCCTGCCCCGTGATTACCAGGCCGTCTATGCCATCTTGGCCGACGCGCTTGAGTTCGAGGGCGAAGTGACTGGAAGAGAGCGAATCGGCGATGAAGCCGGTAAGCGGAGATTTCGTCACCACGGCGAATTTCGCCGTCGTGGTCAGGCCGGTGCCAACCAAAGGAGCGCTCGTGAAGATCAGCGGGTTGGCCGGGGAGAAGGGATCGACTCCCGGCGGCGCAAATTCGTAGAGCAGACTTGTGCCGAGGCCGATGCCGCCGAGAAATCCGCGCAGCCGCGATTCCTCAAGATCGTGCCACGAGATCTTTCCGCTACTTAAATCGATATGAAGCAGGCGACCGTGAAAGCCATGCATGGCTCAGCCTCCGGCATCCGCGGAAAGAATGAAAATCTTGTCGCCCGAATGAATCTTCGCGCTCGGAGCGCGCACAAAGTCCAGGCCGTTGATGTTGCAGGTGTAACCGCTAAAGAGACTCCCACCATCGGTATTGATCACGCGCCCGACCAAGACCGGCACGCGCCCTGCGAGGGCGAAAAAAACATGTGCGAGGGTCGCTTCTTCTGGCAGCGATAGCGAGACCTCTCGGGTCTTCGCCAATAGGCGAGCCGCGCCGAAGAGCTCCACGGTGCAAATGAGAGAAGGTTTCGTCTTTTCCCAACGCATCAAGGCCTTCTCATAATCTTCGGGTGTGTTCATATTGAAAAAGCTCAAGCCCTCGGGATCGACACGGCGGATTTCATCTTCGTGGACTTTTCGGGTGCGGACCTTGTCATAGAGAAATATCGGCCGCAGCTCACCGCGCTCGAGCTGCTCTTTGAGAAGTGGCATAACGCTGCGCCGATAAACCGCATGCAAAGGCTGAAAACGGTTCTCCCAATACGGTACCACAACATCGTAGTTTGAAATTTGAGATATGAGATACGAGATCAGGGGAGCGTTGAGGAAGGCAATGTCGCAGGACGTCACGAAGCAAAATTCTCCAACCGAGACTCTAAGCCCGTAATAAATTCCCCCTACCGGCCCTTGGTACGCCACCTCATCCCGCACCAACGTTACCGCCAGTTGAGGCAGCTCCTGGTCGGCGGCTGCGACGACGACAATGTCCGGGAAAAGATGTTGCAACGAGCGCACGATATGCGCAATGAGCGGCGTGCCATCGAAGGGAAGCAGCGCCTTAGGTCGGCCCATGCGCGAACTTTTGCCGCCGGTCAAGACAACCGCGGTCGCATCAGCAATCGTCCGATGATCATTCATGATTCCGAGTACGGCACCGCTGGGGAATACTAGGGTCGCACGAACCTCATAGTCAAGGCGCCGAGCCCGTGGTGTCTTGAATGGTTCCGTTGAACGTTTGTGGGCGTAGGGGCGATTCAAGAATCGCCCTCTATCAGTACCGGCCCCTGCCCACCTTGGCCTCGGGCCGCGCCAGCTCTTCATTCTTCGCCGGCTCGATGCGCACCGCGCAGGCTTTGTACTCGGGAATCTTGGCCAGCGGGTCCAAGGCGTCGATGGTGAGCAGGTTGGCGGCGGCTTCGGCATAATGCATGGGAATAAAAACCACGCCTACCGTGGTTCGCTGGGTCACCCAGGCGCGCAGGACGATGGAGCCGCGCCGTGATGAGACGCGCACGGCTTGGCCGTCTTCGAGCTTGAGGCGAGCGGCGTCCGCTGGATTGATTTCAATGCGCGCCTCGGGGTTCAATTGATCCAGTTTTGAATGGCGCGTGAGCGTGCCGCCGTGCCAGTGTTCGAGCAGGCGTCCGGTGGTGAGGATGAACGGGTATTCTTCGTCCGGCATCTCCACCGATGGCAGGTATTCGAGAGGGTGAAACTTGCCCTTGCCGCTGGGAAAGGTTTCAGCGAAGAGAAAGGGCGTGCCGGAATGGTTGTCATCCCACACCGGCGTCTGCAGGCCCTGGTGTTCGATGCGCCGATACTTCACTCCGGCATATTCAGGAACCACACAGCCCATCTCTTCGAGCACTTCGGTCGGGCCTTGGTATGCCCAGAAAGCTGACTGGCCGCGGCCGAGGCGCTTTTCGATGCGCTCGGCGAGACTACAGATAATCTCCCAATCGGGTCGGGACTCACCGCGCGGCTCCAGAGCCTTGCGCACGCGTTGGACGCGGCGGTCGGTATTGGTAAACGTGCCTTCTTTCTCGGCCCAGGAAGCCGCGGGTAAGAAGACGTCGGCATAGGCGCCGGACTCATTGATGAACAGGTCCTGCGCCGCCAAGAACTCCAACTGCTCGATCATATGGCGCGTGTGGTTCAAGTTGGGCTCCGACATCATCGGATTCTCGCCCATGATGTGAAGAGCACGCACGCCGCCGGGCCTGACCGCGCTCATGATTTCCGTCGTCGTCAGCCCCAGCTTGCGGTTGAGCGCGCCCGGCTCGATATTCCATGCCTGCTCGAATTTGCCCGCCGCCGCTTCGTCATCGACGCGCTGATAACCCGGATAATGCCAGGGCATGGCGCCGGAATCCGACGCGCCCTGCACGTTGTTTTGTCCGCGTAGCGGGTTCAAACCGGTGCCTCGGCGGCCGATGTGGCCGGTTAGTAACGCAAGATGAATGAGGGACATCGCGTTGTCGGTGCCGTGGGAGTGCTCGGGAATCCCCAGCGCCCAATAAATCGCCGCGTTTTTCGCCTTCGCGTACACGCGCGCTGCCTCGACGATCAGATTGCGGTCCACGCCGGAAATCGTTTCAGCATATTCGGGCGTGAATTTTTCCATGGACCTGGAGAACTCTTCGAAACCTTCGGTGCGCCGCTCGATGAAATCCTGGTTATAGAGCCGTTCATTGATGATTACATGCGCCATTGCTGAAAATAGCGGCACGTCGGTACCCGGCTTCTCCGGCAGCCAGAGATTTGCCCAGTTGACCATCTCCACCCGCCGGGGATCCACGACGATGAGTTTGGCGCCGTATTTTTCGACCGCCGCCTTCATTTGCAGGGCAATGATCGGATGGGTTTCGGCTGTGTTCGACCCGGTCACCAGAAAAACGTCGCTGTGAATCACTTCCGCGGCGGTGTTGCTCATCGCCGAGGAACCTAACGCCATCTGCAGCGCCACCACCGACCCGGCATGGCACAAACGGGTGCAGTGGTCCACGTTATTGCTGCGGAACAGGGCGCGGAACAACTTCTGCAGGAGGTAGTTGTCCTCGTTGGTTGCCTTGGCGCAGCAGTAGACCGCCATGGCGTCCGCGCCATCGCGCGCGTAAATCTCGCACAGCCGGTCGGCGGTGTAGTCTAGGGCCTCATCCCACGAGACTTCGCGCCATTGGCGGCGGTCGAAGGCCTGGGTGCGCGCGCCCGGCGCCTGCGCAGTCTTGCGAATGAGCGGCGTTGTCACCCGGTCTTTGTTATAAATGAAGTCGTAACCAAACCGTCCTTTGACGCACAGGTTGCCGTGGTTCACCACCGAGTCAAAGGGCGAGGTCACTTTGTAGATGTAGTCGTCCTTGATGTGCAACTCGAGACCGCATCCCACGCCGCAGTAAGGGCAGGTGGTCGGTACCGTGCGATCGGGGGTGATCATGGTGATTTTCTCCGGCGTTTTTTTCCGCCGCTCGTAGCCTGGATGATTTCATCCAATGAAAATCCCTGCTCCAGGAGCGACTCGCGCTTGGACTTGAGCGCGCCGGTGGGGCAGACCCCGACGCACTGGCCGCAAAATACGCAGGTTGTATCAGGCATGGGCTTGTCAAAGAAGGTGCCGATGCTGGTTTCAAAACCGCGTCCGGTAAAGTTGATCGCGTAAGTGAACTGCGCGTCCTCGGCGCAGACTTGAACGCAGCGCCAGCACAGGATGCACTTGGAATAATCACGGATATACATCGGGTTATCATCGAGCACCGGATGCTCGCGCCGTTTACCTTCGGCAAATCGCAACTGATCGGCGTGATTTTCGTCCATGAGTTTTTGAATCTCCGGCGCCTGCGAGAGGTCCACAGCCGAGGCGAGCATCTCGAGGATGGTGCGGCGGCTGCGCTCGGTTCTGACGCTTGAGGTAGAAACTTCGATGCCCTCGCGCGCCGGAGTAAGGCATGCCGGGACCAGCGGCTTTACCCCCTTGATTTCAACCACGCAGACGCGGCAGAGACCATTGGCCGTACAGTGGTCGTGATAACAAATGGTAGGAACTTGCCGGCCGAGCTGTTGTGCGGCTTTGAGGATCGTCGTCCCCGCGGGAACAGTGACTGAATTGTTGTCAATGGTTAGGGTTACATCAGGCATAGGTTATTCCTGCGGTTACGCACCCGGAAAATTGCACCACGAAGGACCTAGCGCGGCACAGCCGCAACCGAAACTCGGAAGTTCTCTCGCAAAGCACGCAAAGGTAAGAAAAAATTAGATTCCAAATTTGCGACCTTGGCGTCCTTGGCGCGAGGAATATCCGAATCCGCGGCGTTTCTATCGGAGTTTGAATCATGCAAAACCTTCATGCTCTTCGTGCCTCTTATGAAAATAGGTTTAAAGAGCCAAACAGTGTTAGTAGATTTGTAAAGTTTTAATTTTCATGCGCAGTGTTGTACCGAGTGGTACATGAATTACTTCGTGGTGAATCTTATTTCCTCGCATCAAACATCTTCGGCCATAACTTCATCGCACTCAATACCGCCGTGGGCGCCGTCTGGCCCAGGCCGCACAGAGATGCGTCGATCATCGTTGACCCCACATCCGAGAGACGTTCCCGGTCACCGGCAACCGCCAGTCCGGTTGCGGCCCGGTCGAGAATTTCATACTGGCGGCGTGCGCCGAGCTGGCAGGGATAGCATTTGCCGCAGCTTTCGTCGGCGAAAAAGTGCGCGATTCGCTTGAGCACGTCGCCCATGTCCGCGCTATCGTCAAAGACCATGACCGCGCCGGAGCCGAGGGGCAACCCCGCCGCGCTTAGGTTCTCAAACGACAGAATCACGTCCAAGTCCTTCTCGGTGGCAAAAGCGCCCGCGGCGCCGCCCATGAGCACGGCTTGAAGTTTGTGTCCCGGTTTTAGCCCGCCGGCCAAATCGATCAGCAAATGACGCAAGGTGATCCCGAACGGCACTTCGTAAAGCCCTGGTCGCTCGATCTGCCCAGACACGCAAAAGAGCTTTGGGCCGGGAGACTTTTCCGTGCCCAGTTTCTGATACTCTGCGGCGCCGCGTTCGATGATCAGCGGGACGTTGCAGAATGTCTCCACGTTATTGATGACGGTGGGCTTGCCGAATAGGCCGTGGGTCGTGGGGAACGGCGGCTTGATGCGCGGGAGACCACGCTTGCCTTCGATGGATTCCAACAGCGCGGTTTCCTCGCCACAAATGTAGGCGCCGGCGCCGAGCCGCATTTCGACATCGAACTCAAGTTCGGAGCCGAGAATTCGCGCGCCAAGAAGGCCGGCCTGCCGCGCTTCCGCAAGTGCATCCCCGATCACTCTAAAGGCGTAAGGATACTCGCCGCGAACGTAAATATAGCCGTGACGCGCGCCAACCGCGTGGGCCGAGATGATCATCCCCTCAATGGTGCGGTGTGGGTCTTCTTCCATGAGAATGCGGTCTTTGAAGGTGCCGGGCTCGGATTCGTCGGCATTGCAGACGATATACTTTGGTTGGCCCGGCGCAGTTGCCGCTCCTTCCCACTTGATGCCGGTGGGAAATGCCGCGCCGCCACGGCCGACCAACCCCGCCGCCTTCACTTCAGCGAGCACCTCTTGCGGTGTCATAGACAAAGTCTTTTTTAGTCCGCCGTAACCGCCCCGCGCCTGGTAGTCGGCAAGGGACGTCGGATAACCTTGACCGCAATTGTTCGTCAGGCTGCGGATATCGCCGCCGACAAAGCTCACCGCTTTCTTCCCGAGCCGCGCGCAGATCGCGGCTGCTTGCTCGGCATCGGCATGTCCAAGAGCGGCTTCGCCGACAAGCAATGCCGGCGCGCGGTCGCATAAGCCCAGGCAGGGGGCATGCTCGACGGTGAATGCGCCATCCGAACTGACTTCACCCGGATCAATTTTTAGATGGCGGCACAGCGCGTCCGTTACTACTTCGGCCCCGGCAAGGGCGCACACCGGCGCGCCGCATACCCGCACGACGGTCCGACCCACGGGATGCCGATTGAACATCGCGTAGAAATCGATGACGCCATACACGTCGGCGAGCGGCACGCCCAACGCGCGGGCCACTTCTGCCACAACGGGCTCGGCTAGCCAGCCATAGATCTGCTGAGCAGCGTGCAAGGCTGGCAGGAGTGCAGGGCGGCCTTGCGGCGCCAACTCGGCAAGGATCGAGCGCAGGGGAATGAGTTCGCTATCGGTCATTGCATTGCTATAGTTTCAAATTTGCTTGGCGCGCGCAAATTTTCTGAGTTGACGGCATCTCGGATGCGGATATTCCTCGCGCCAAGTACGCCAAGGTCGCAAAGTTAGAAACTCATTTTTCTGGTCCGTTGCGTCCTTGGCGCGAGATATTCCGAATTTCGGTTGCGGCTTCGCAGTGCTACGGATTGTACGGATTGTCCAGCGCGGCTTGCTTCATCTGGGCGTGCAGGTCGACCATCGTGAGCGCGCAGTATTCCAACGAATAGCCGGCGCGAAACTCGACGCTCTCCTGCAATGCGCGGGTGAGCACGGTGCGGTTAAAGGCACCGTGGCCCATCGCTTCTTCGCCGCCTTCGCCGAGCTTGTGGGTGTCCATGTCCGCTTCCTCGTGGGTGGAAAAATAGACGGCGTCTTTCTTACTAAAGCCGTAGTGGGTCGTCAGCGCGGTAAACCACTGGCCGGACCACATGGAGAGCGACTCTTCGAAGACATGCAGTCCCCAGAGCTCGACGATGGAGCCGTCGATAAATACTTTATGGCAGAAATCGTTGATCGACCGGGCGGCCGGGAGATAAGGGTCTTCGAGCATCTCTTTCTTGTTCAAGCCCATCTTCTCGGCGGTTTGCAGCAAGACCAGCACATGGCCGGGCGCCTTCGGGGAAATCAACTCGTCGGCGATCTTGGCGCAGAAGGGTCCTAACAGATCGAAGTTGCGGACAAAAAAAGGCAAATGGGTGTAGTAGGAGACCGCGTTAAGGGCATTCACTTCGAGGGAAAAATGGCCCCAATTTTTAAAAAACTGGCGCATCACAGGCATCGGCAATTTGCCTTCGCGCAGCTGGGTCATGAAGGCGCCTTTGTAGATTTTCTCGTGGGCGTATTTGTAGAGCGTTTTATAAAGATAGTCGACGTAGGCTGTCGCGTTTTGTTCGCTCAGTTTTTCCCCCGCCTTGGGCGCTTTCATCGTACTCACAAAAACCTCCAGAACATTCGCGTTCGGTTGCTCTAGCAGTTATCATCGGCCTCAGAGCGAGTCAAGAAAGCGGAGCGAATTGCAATCATGCAACCTTGCGCTAAGATGGTTGCATGGCCACTCGACCGAGCAAATCAATCGAAAGCTTTCCCAATCCGCGGCCGGAGCGGGATTATGAAATTAACATGGAGTGTCCGGAATTCACCTGCGTCTGCCCGAAAACCGGCCAGCCCGACTTCGCCACGATCAGAATCAACTATGTGCCGGATCAACTCTGCGTCGAACTCAAATCGTTAAAACTCTATCTCTGGTCTTATCGTGACGAGGGCGCGTTCCACGAAGCGGTGATCAACAAAATTCTCGACGATCTGGTCGCCGCCTGCCGGCCGCGCAAGCTGACTGTGGTCGGCGACTTCAACGTGCGCGGCGGCATTCATACCACGGTCAGTGCAACGCACACTCAGCGCTAATCCGCGGAGCAATCTTGATGCCGGCGCCACTGTGAGCAAACTGTGCACAAGCTGTGGCTTAATCGTTCGATGTGGTTGTGCTGATTGACGAAACCGTTCGGCGAACGGTTTGATAATATTTTCGCAACGCGAAGGCGCGCCAAGAAAATTTTGCGCTAAGAGCAAAATTTTCTTGCTTTTTGTTTGATTTACTTTACATTCGCGTAACTGAATTTCGTCAGCCGTGTCGCAGAAATATTCTGCACCGTGAATTGTCCGTAATTTCCATGGCCGCCTTAGAAGATAATCTGCGTAAAATCCCGCCGCAAAATTTGGAGGCGGAATCGTCGGTGCTCGGCGGCATCTTGCTCGACAACGAAGCGGTCAACCATGTTCTTGAACTGCTGCGGCCGGAAGATTTCTACCGGGAATCGCACCGCAAAGTGTTTCGCGCCATGATCGACATCACCGACCGCAGCGAACCGGTTGATTTGATCACGCTGAGCGAGTTTCTCAAAAGCAAAAATGAACTTGAGTCGGTGGGCGGCACGGCGTATTTGGCGTCGCTGGCGGATTTCGTGCCGACGGCGGCGAATATCACGTACTATGCTCGGATTGTCCGCGAGAAGTCGATTTTACGCAGCTTGATTTCCACGGCGACGGAGATCGCGACGCGCGGCTACGAAGAACAGGGCAACGTCGAGGAGTTTCTCGACATCGCCGAAAAAGTCATCTTCGAAATCTCCGAGAAGAAAATAAAAGCATCCTTCGTCGCCGTCGGCGATATGATCACCGACACGCTGAAGCTGGTTGAAAAACTGTATCAGCGCAAGGAGATGGTCACCGGCGTGCCGACCGGATACGATGATTTGGACAAAATCACCGCCGGCTTGCAGCCCTCGGACTTGATCATCGTCGCCGGCCGTCCGGGCATGGGCAAAACGGCCTTCGCCTTGAACATCGCCGCGAACGCAGCCTACAGCGGCGTCGGCGCCGCGGTGTTTTCCCTCGAAATGGCCAAGGAGCAGCTGGTGCTGCGCATGCTGTGCTCGGAAGCGCGCGTGAATAGTTCTAAGGTTCGTTCCGGTTATTTGGGCGAACGTGACTTTCCACAGCTCGCCAAGGCGGCCGGTCGCTTGCACGAGGCGCCGATCTATATCGACGATACGCCGGCGATATCCGTGTTGGAGCTGCGCGCCAAGGCGCGCCGTTTGCTACGCGACCGGTCGAAAAAAGTCGGCCTGATCGTGGTCGACTACTTGCAGCTCATGCGCGGCATGGGCAACGCCAACAACCGCGAACAGGAGATTTCTGAAATCTCCCGGTCGTTAAAGGCGCTCGCCAAAGAGCTCAACGTGCCGGTGATCGCCTTGTCGCAGCTCAATCGTCGCGTCGAAGACCGCTCCGAACGGCGCCCGCAGATGTCCGACTTGCGTGAGTCCGGCGCCATCGAGCAAGACGCCGACGTGATCATGTTCATCTACCGCGATGAGGTTTATAACAAGAACAACGATGACGTGAAGGGCAAAGCGGAAGTCATCATCGCCAAACAACGTAACGGCCCCACCGACACGATCAATCTAACCTTCCTCGGCGAATTCACCCGTTTCGAAAATTATACCGAGCGGGATTACGGCAGCTACGACGATGCGGACGAAGCCTAGCGCTCGCCGTGGCGCCGCGCGCATTTCAGATTACAAATTTCAGATTTCATAACCTCCCCCCCCCTTTATTCTTGTTAGTCTGGATCTACGGTAATGCGATCCAAGTTCATCAAAACCGTCGCGGTGTTGCACGAAGATCGCAATCAGGGCGGCCGTTTGGAGTTTAGCGCCGGAATGAAAGCCGACCGCTGCCTGCCCTGGATTCCTCATGCTCTCGTGAGGGCCAATCTTAAGCCACAAAGATCTTGGGTTTTATGCCACGAGGTTGGGAGAGCGAAGAAAGGACTTTTGCGCTGTCGCCATTCTCCTTCGGTGCGATTGCAGGCATTGCCGACAGTCGTGATAGTTTCGGATTCATTTATCTGTTTTGAACAAGTTCTACGTAATTTGTCACAAACATGTCTCCAATAAACTCTCCTGAACATTGAGAATAGTGCTTCAAATTGCACTGGGACGGTCGCAAGTTCGAATTTTTCACAGCTGGCGGGCGCTTGGCATCCTCCTTGCTCAAAATAGCGCTGTTCTTCTCGGGGGCCACCTCCCTTGGGGAGAGATTCAAATAAATTTAGCCAGGAGGGATCGCATAATGGCGCTGTGGAACCAACCCGTACAAGAAACAGGTAATGACAAACCTCAAACCGTCACGCCGGTGCCGACTCCGACTCCGACTCCACCTCCGGCTCACGTGACTGCCGCAGTTACGACGGCTGCCGCGGCGCCGAGAGAAAGCGCGTTAAAGGAGCGCAACGAGTCGGTGTTCGGGCCGGGAGTCACCATCGACGGAAAGATCGAAGGCGACGCCAACGTGCGTATCGCCGGCAAGTTCAAAGGCGAAATTCATATCAAAGGAGACCTGTCGGTTGAAAAAGGCGCCAATGTGAGCGCCAAAGTTAACGCCACGAACATAACCCTTGCCGGCGAGATTAACGGCGATGTGACCGCAAGCGCCCACGTGAAGATTTTGGAATCGGCTCAAGTGGTGGGCGATCTCAAGGCGGCGACTATGACCGTTGCCTCGGGTTCGCGCATGCGTGGCCAGGTTGAATTCGGCTTTAACGCCTCGGAAGCCGCAAAGTTCGTCAAGGATAAGAAGTCCGACGGCGAGAAATTCGAAATGGCTGAACGGTAACACCGGCCATCCGTTTTTAATTCAACTGCACGGTCTTTCGTCCCGTCGCAGCTCATTTAACAAATTAAACGAAGCCACTTCGCGGGCGGGGATTTAACCCCGCCCTTGACTACAGGGGATGCGGTTATGCGCCACTGGGTTCCAGCCATGGGGTCATGGTGAAAGCTGACGGCTGAGTGCTGATTTATCCGTTTATGCCGGACTCCCCAGTTGAAAGTGAAACAGCGAGCGAGGCGCGATCCTTCCGTAGCGAAGGCAATGGGCCTGTGCCCCCTGAGCGGACGACGATCGTCGGTGTCGAGCGAACAATCCACGAATCCATGGGCCAGGCTTGCCAAGCGGTCAAAATGACTTTGCAACTGTAGCGTTGGGTGTCTTCACTACTCCAGACTCGCGCCTCTCTCGGCCCACACGGGAACCTCAACTGCGGAATCCGAGTTCATGCCAAGTCCGCACAACCGGTGTAAATCAGCGCAACCCCGCCAGCAGCGGCTTTAGCGCCGTTGCCACACCTTCGGCGATACGGTTCATGCCGGCGTCGTTGGGATGCACTCTGTCGGTCACCAGTAAAAACAATGGGTCGTTGACCATTGCGAGGCCGTTGGCCAAGTGCCGATTGGCATCGGCGTTCTGACGCTGTTTGACGACGCGTGTGATGCCATCGCGATAAAGCTCCGGCCGCTCGCCGTTGTGATTGCCGCCCCGGTCTAAATCGGCGCGGTTTAAGATCGGCGTGACGCATAGGATCGGTTTGTTCGGTGCGGTAGCGCGGATCGTAGCAATAAAGGCGTCGTATTTCTCCGCGTACTGCGCCGCCGTTTCGGGTTTACCCTGCGCATCCGTTCCAGCGAAAGAGTTGGTGCCGAGCATGATCACGAGCACGTCCCAGTCGGCGCGCGCGGCGATGGTCTCGGCGACGACGTTGTCGGCCCAAGCGGTGCCGCCGAAGCCGTAATTGATTCCCACGCAGTCGAGTTTGTCGGCGACTTGTTGAACATACGTTTCTCTTGGGCTGGTGACGCCGTGGCCTTGGGTGATCGAGTCGCCGTGGAAGAAAATCCGCGGCCGCTGGCGCGGCGCGGCTTTATTCAGCCAAGCGCCACGCTCGACACCGACGGAGTGCAGGATGATTTCCGCGTTGCGATAGTAGAAGGGGAGCAGCACTTGGATTTCCGCCTCAGCGGCAATCCCCGTATCGTCGAAGATCGTGACATCCTGCGGCTCGAAATGGGTGAGCGCCGCCATACTCGCGACATACTTGCCGTCGCGGTAGAGCGAGAAAAAATTGGGCCGCGATCTTTCCCATTCCGCAGTCGGTGTGGACGGCGGCGAGTCGGGCGCGTCGACAAAGGTCACGCGTAGGAGCAATTTCTTCGAGCCGGTGCGAAAGCGCAGCGCCATTCCCGCCGCCGACATGCCACGGCGCGCCGTCTTAGCCGGCCATTTATCGCGCCAGATCTTCGGCACCCGCACGGGCTGCCAGCCGCTACCGCGCGCTTCCCAGTCCGCGACATTCAACTAATCGAAACGCTCGTCGCGCGGATCGAGCCACTGGAGTGATACGTCGAGATTCGTTTCCATAATGCGTCACCTCGATTGATTCTTAACCACGCTAATTTCAGCGTAGAACCAGATTCTTATACACCATTTGATTCGCCATGTCGGTTTGTGGCGGCGTCCGAATCGCCGCTTCAACGGCGCCGGTGAGCAGCGCCTGAATGCGCACGCCGGTTTCGCCCATGGCCATTTAATATCAACATTCGATTCGAGAAGAAAAGAAATCAGTTTGACGAGGCCGATTCGTTTCAGTTAGTTTCCACATGCCAGCCCGATCAAAACCCGGAGGTCATGTTCATGAGCGCAGCCAACAAGATCGACATGCCGAGCGAGCATTGGGATAAATTATTTGCGCCGAGCGCTTGCTTGGTCATGATTACCACGGTTGATGAAAACGGAGGAATCAATGCCGCGTCTTACGGCACTTGCGTAAGAGTGTGCCACGATCCGGTCTACATCGCGTTTACGACTGGCGCGACCAAGGACACTTACAATAATATTTTGGCCAATGGCGAGTTCGTCGTGAACGTGCCCTCCTATGAGCGGGAGATTCTTGAGAAGGTCAGGGTCGTTGGTCTTGAATTTCCGCCGGGCGTGAACGAACTTGAGAGGGCCGGGTTGACGGCGATTCCATCGAAGTCGGTACAGCCGCCGCGCATCGCCGAATGCCGCAGCCACTTTGAGTGCAAAGTCGAGTGGACCAAGCAGTGGCTCCATCGTCTGATGGTGGTCGGCAAAGTGGTCGCCGCGTCGGTGGACGAAGATTGCATCGAGCCGAACGGAAAAATCGTCTGGGATAAGCTGAAGCCGGCGCATTACTGCGGAAATGCTTACAAGAATGGTTTTGTCGCGGCCTATCAGCCGATGTGGGCGGATATGATTTACAACGAGCCGATCGCGCCAAGGCCGGTGGCTGGGAAATAAGATAATTAACCGCAAAGATCGCAAAGTTCGGAAAGGGAATATTCATCACGAAGACAGGAAGCGCACGAAGGTAAGAGCTTCGAGTTCATAAACTTCGTGCCCTTCGTGCCTTCGTGGTGATAACAAAAGTTTGCAAAGCTGCTCTGAGGTCTAACATGAAACAACCCAGCCAAACGGATAGCGTTGCGTTGGATAATATTACACTTCTTGATCGCGATATGGCGCGCAAGAATCTTTCCGGGTACTGGAGCCTCGGCATGGAAGGATTGCCGTCGAGCCCTATGACTCGAGTCGAGCCATGCCTGTGGAAATGGGCCGACGTGCACGAGAGTCTGATGCGCGCGGGCGAGGTGATCAGCCTGGAGAACAGCGAGCGGCGCGTGGTGCGCTTGGTCAATCCGGGGCTTGATCAAAAGCACGGTTTTGCGACGCACACGATTCAAATCTCGTTCCAATATGTCAAGCCCGGCGAAAACGCGCGGGCGCACCGCCACACGCCGGCGGCGCTGCGCTTCGTTATTCAGGGCAACGGCGCGTACACGACAGTGAACGGCCAGCAATGCGTCATGGAGCCCGGCGATTTGATTCTTACGCCGAAGCTTAGCTGGCATGATCATTCCAACGATTCGAACGAGCCGATGCTCTGGCTCGACGGTTTGGATTTTCCGCTGGTGCAGGCGCTGCACCAAGTGATGCAAGAGCGATTCAATGAACGGCGCCAGCCGATCAAGAAAAGCAGTGAAGATGTGAGCAATGGGTTGGGCAGTTCGATTCGCCACGGCCTGCCGCTCGCTGATTTCTTCCACTACAAATGGCGCGACACCGAGCCCGCGCTGCAGTCAATGGCAAAATTACCCAACTCACGAGATCGCTTTGACGGCTTTCTGCTCGAATATCGTAATCCGCTTACCGGCGGACCGGCGATGACGACGATCCAGTGCGCGGTTCAACTAATGCCAGCGAAACAAGAGACAGACGCCCACCGCCACACCAGCACGGTGATGTATCATGTGTTTCGCGGTCGAGGGACGACTGAGATTGGCGAACAGCGCTTCGACTGGCAGCAAGGGGACAGTTTCGTCGTGCCGCTTTGGTATAGGCACCGACATACCAATTCGTCATCCGAGGAGGCAATGCTTTTTTCCATGAGCGACGCCCCGACGCTGAAAGCGCTCGATCTTTATCGCGAGGAGGAGTGCGCGTAACGCCGCACGCATCTCAAATGGCAAATCTCAGATTGCAAATCCTCGTTGTGCTCGCGTTGCTAATGCCGGCGCGGGCGATCGCACTTGAGGAGACATTGATTTCCTACGCCGGCCCGAGCATCACGTTCTTGCCCGCCGAAGTGGCGCGCCAGCGCGGATTCTTTCGCGAGCAGAATCTCGATGTGAAGTTGCTGCTTACGCGCACGGAAGTCGATCGCGCCGCGCTCGCCAGCGGCAGTATTTTTTATTCGCTCAGGGCCGGGTCCACTTTCGTATCGGCGGCGAGAGGATTGCCGGTGCGCATCGTGTTTCTCGGGACGATCAAGCCTTTTTGGGGCTTGGTGGTGCGGCCGGAGATCAAGTCGGTGAGCGAGCTCAAGGGGAAATCCATGGCGGTGCCGGGTCTGCTCGGCTCGCAGCAGATATCCGCGAAGTTCATTCTCAAACAAAACGGGTTGGATCCCGACCGCGACGTGATCTATCGCATTGTCGATACCGGCACGCGCATCGCTGCCATGCTTTCCGGCTCCGTGGATAGCGCGATGATGGACTACGGCGAGGCGTATCGCGCCAAGAAAGTCGGCCTCAAATTGTTGATCAACGCGGCGGATTATCACGGCCTGCTCGCCGGCGGACTGGGCGTCAACAGCGAGAAACTGCGCGATCAACCCGATCAAGTTCGCCGCGTAATCTCCGCGCTGCTGCGGGCGCTGCGCTACCTGCGGGAAAATCCCGAAGGCACCCATCAGGTGATGATGAATTGGCTCAAGCTCGATCGCGAGATGGCGGCCGAAATCTACCAAATGGCCATTAATAACTACACGAGGAATGGCATGGTGGAAGAATCGATGTTGAATTCGCTGGTCACTACCATGCTGGCCGAGGCCGGCATCAAAGGCGTCGCGCCGTCTCAGCTCACGGATTTCACGCTGCTGCAACAAGTGCTCAAATAGTCATGTTCGGAACTTTTAAAGCAACGCATTCGAGCTTGTTCGGTCATTGCTGGGCGTTCTTCTTGCCGGTCTATTTTCTCGCCGCGGCGGTGTTGGACCCGGGCGAAGTCACCAACGGCGACTATCTAAAATTCGTCCTGGCGACCCGTCATGCTGCCCCGGAATATTGGGTCAACGGCCGCATTCCTGCCGGCAAGGATAACGAACCGGTCGTGCTCGTCAATTTTCATGATGTAAATGGCTACTGCCGCTTCGTTGGGCGCCGATTGCCGACCGTCGATGAATGGAAGTCGACTTGCGAAGCCGGCAAGTTGAAGAAACGCGGCGATATCTGGGAGTGGACTTCGACGGACGTCGATATCGGTGGGCAAACCTACAAAGTTCTCTGCGGTCCTGCGAACACCTGCGATTGTTCGCACCGCTATTTACCTCAATGGAAAAATGAAGTGAAAGGCTTTCGCTGCGTGCAGGATCAGACGCCGGTGACTTGGTTGCCGGTTTTGTTGCAGGGAGACGTCATTTTGTAGGTAACGGATTGGCTTAGAAATTAGCTTCGCTACATTGTCCGGCGCTCCCCATGCGGTTCGGCCGATGCAGGCCGTTTCCTATTCCAAGGGCGCGATCTTCTGGAGTTCCTCCCGCGCCCGCGCTTTATCCCAGTCGGCGAGAAGCTCTTGCTGATGAAGCGTTGCCCACTCGATTACGAAACCTGTTACGCGGGGCGTCAATCGGCCTGAAAATACTGCTAAACTGTGAATATCAATCAGCGCAAGGTCACCGCCATACTCCGCATGGAAGTGCGGCGGATTGTGATCGTCATAGAACATCTTGATGACGATGCCGAAGAAGCGGCTTATCTCAGGCATGAGTAGGTAGTTCGCGGAGCACAGGAAAAAGGTCTTCCGGTTTCTTGCCCGTCACCTTGAGGTAGAGCGCGTCTGGACACAAATCGATTCGATCACCCCAAACGAGTTCGCCGGAAGAACCAATACGAACTTGCTCGAAAGCGAGCCGGTCGCACCACAGGGCAAACACTCCTTTGCCGACGTCTTCCGAGAGGTTAACGATACCGGATACGCCGTCATCAAATTCTAGTTCCAGTCGATATCCGGACAAAACGTTAACCTTGGACACCTTTTTCATGGCTCACCTCCGCACGTCTGAATAATATCACGAAGAAAGGTGTCAGGAATAGCCTTCACGCGATAACGATTAACGTGCAGGCGTAGCGACCGACGTCGATATGGGCGGACAAACCTACAAAGCACTCTGCGGCCCAGCCAACACCTGCGACTGCACGCATCGCTATCTGCCACAGTGGAAAAACGAAGTAAAAGGTTTTCGCTGCGTGCAGGTATCAATGCCGGTGACTTGGTTGCCGGTGTTGTTTCCCAGTGAAGTGTTTTTATAACTAACGCTTTCAGGTTTCGCTGCTCGCGCATCTTTCGAGTCGGCTGTAAGCGGTATGAGCCAACTCCCCTACGAGAACTGAACATGGACGCGAAGCGCGACGAGTCGTTGCAACGGCTCACGCACGTCGCGCAAGTACCACTCCTTAAGGCTCTCCCCTTGGCGGAAGTGATTAACCATAAACCGCGTACAGCGTAAAAGGAGTTCAATGGCCAGTAGCGCGTTCTCGCGAAGGCCGTTGGGGTTCCTCAGGCCTGATAGGGACGTATTGACGCCATCAGATAAGACGTAGTGCGCTAAATCCCCTGCGTGCGCTAACCGTGACCAAGGCCGGTAAAGCGCGTCATACTCAGTGCTGCGCTCGAGGTGATCGGCCAACTCAACGAGGCTTCGTGGGCCGTCGAACAGCGAATACCAGGTTGGTGTGCGCCGCTGCTTCGCCTTCTGCGATTTATACTCATGGTCGATGGGACCGAGGTGCGGTTTCGAAAGTAGCGATTGAAGATTTGAGGCGGCATTCTGAGCGTCGGACGCCGTAACACTCAACGGAGAGCCGTAACTCTGCTGCCACTTTCTGAGAAACTCCGCGCCCTGCGGAGTGGTTGGATCCAGGCGTGCGTACACCGACAGGCGATCGTGGATATACGCACAGAGCCAGCTGAGTGATCGTCGCGAGGTGTCGGCCTTGAGAACGTACTCAAGGCCGAGAGCGGCCTCGAATTCGGTCCGGACGACTGGCACGAGAGCAACCGTCGAGACTTCTCGAATGAGAGTTTCCGCTCCGTCTGCCGCTTCTATCGCGTGTTGATAGAGAATGACGGGCGCGACGCCTTCGTCAATAGCACTAGGCTCATCGGAGGCGGCTTGGCAGCGGTGGAATGCCCATGTTGCGTGGTTCACTACCTCCAGCAGGAGCGGCGCAGCAAGCTCAATAAGATCACGTGCTCCGTCCTTTGCGTGCTGGCGATCTAGGACGGGAAGATACGGTTCTGTGGGCATAGATCCTCCGAGAGCCTGTTAATGCTCGCGTTAACAGGCGAGCAAAAGCGGAGCGACGCTGGCGACGGTTAGCGTAGATGTTTTAGGCGCGTTCTGCGACCGCACTGTTTTTCCATTCGGGCTTTTCGAGCAAGTCAAGCCCGCTGTCGTCGAAGAATTTTTTGTAGTCGCGGCGCGGCTCCGCGCGTCCGGCGCGAAAAGATGCTGGTTGACACCGAAAACCACGCGTATGTGTCCGAAGGAGAGTTAACGGCAGATACGCAACACAGTTCGGAACAGACGCCTGCTGCTTCGAAAAGAAGGGGATCGCCAAAACCATTTCAGGGTGTGTCTGGGTCAGGCGGCCGATGTAGCCGTAGACGGTCTTGTCGCCTTTCTCTTCCGTAGGGTATTTCCCTTTCACCTGAACGGGCCGGATGAGTTGACCGACTATTGCGTGAGGTTTGGAAATAATGAAGTCAAAGCCCTTGTCTCGATGGGGGAAGTAAACGTTCCAGCCAGCGTCGGCAAATCGCCCAGCAACATAAAGCTCTGCAAAGTAATCAGAGACCACCATTTGTTTCGCGCCTGAGTAATATTACTGTGTTATAAATAAAATGATTTTTTGTTATGGTAGTTTATGGGGGGAGAACGACCATGGCAAAGCTGGCCGATTACCAACGGTACATGAAGTATCTGTGCGAAGCATTGGGCCACCAGGAC
>Ga0208454_1000126_pt1:0-15000 | contig 53263 bp, 39 predicted proteins | sample EasRivMeERMZT100_FD_187530 | JGI IMG/M metagenome (GOLD analysis project Ga0208454, IMG submission 187530) | Soil microbial communities from meander-bound floodplain in the East River, Colorado, USA - East River MetaG ERMZT100 (SPAdes) (version 2) | ecosystem: Environmental > Terrestrial...
CGGTGTCGCTGGTGGACGACTCGCTGCGCTTCGTGGTTCCGCTGGCCGGCATGCTGCCCGCGGAAGGATCGCACCGAGTCGATTTTCGTGCCGTCGATGGGTTCGGCCGCGCCACCGACTACCCGTTCAACTTCCGAAGCGATGCCACCGCACCCCCCGCGCCGGTGCTGGATCCAGCCCCGTCGGCAACGTGGAACGGCAGCCGCTACCCGCTCACCGGCCGTGCCAACGACGGCGGCGACGCGGGAGCGTTCGTGCGCGTGTACCGAAACGGCGCGCTGATGGATTCGGTGTCCACCTTCTTGAGCGACGATTTCGAACTCGACGTGGCGCTGGTTCCCGGGCGCAACGACTTGGTCGCGGTGCTGCGCGACGGCGCCTTCAACTTGAGCCCTCCCAGCAACACGGTGACGGTGACGTTCGACACCGGAGCGGGCGTGTTCGCGCCGGCCCCGTTCGGACCGGGGGACGCTTTCGACGTGAGCGCCAACAGTATCGCCACCCGCTGCACGGTGCGCGTCTTCGACATGACGGGCGTGGCCGTGGTGTCGTTGCAGGACGGCACCGCGAGCCAGTTCTACTCGCTCAAGTGGGACGGAATCAACGGGAGCGGGGTCGATGTCCGCAAGGGTCCTTTGGTGGTCGTCGTGGCGCTTGAATACGCCGATGGATCGCGCGACGTGTTCCGCGAAGTCTTCCTCTTCGATCCCAACGCACCATGAAGACGCGCGCGCTGATCTTCGCAGCTATCGTGTCCGCCGTCGCGCCGGCCGGCGTGCGGGCGGAGTCGTCGCAGGGCGGCGCCTTTCTCCTGCCCGCGTACGGCGCGCGCGGCTGGGGAATGGCGGGCGCGTTCGTGGTGCGCGCCGACGACGAGAGCGCGGTCGACTGGAACCCGGCCGGCATGGCGACCGCACCGCGCACTGTGGGCGCGTCGTACTTGCAATTGGTCGAAGGTGTGTCGGCGGGGCAGTCGCAGCTCGTGTTCACGATGCCGCTGTCGACGGCGCGCGACGAGCTGAATTCGGCGCGCCACGTCGCGGGCGCGATGCTGACCCACTTCTCGGCCGACATCATCGGCGGTGAGTCGTATTCGGAGAACCACTTGCGGCTGGCGTACGCGTTCACGCCCGAACCGCTGGTGTCGTTCGGCCTGGCCGCGAGCGGTTTCCTCTCCAGCAGCGGTGTGGACGGCTTCGACGCGTGGGGAACCAGCTTCGATGTCACCGGCAAGCTTTCGCTGTCGCGCGCGTGGTCGACCGCGGTGGTCGTGCGCGACGCCTTCTCGCGCTACAGCTACGACGACGGGCACGATTTCAAGAAGGAGCCCAACTACATTTTGGGGGTGGCGTGGCAGCGCGAGAGCCACCTCGCGGTGGAGGTCGACGTTACGCGAAGCTACGGGGGGTGGACCCGCCTGGCGTTCGGCGCCGAGACGCACTACTTCTATTCCTACGTGGCACTCCGGGGCGGGCTCGCGTGGCTCACTTCGGACGAATTGCGCGCGATTCCTTCCTTCGGCGTGAGCGTGCAGGCACTTTCGAATCGCCTTGCACTTCACTACGGTGCCAGCATCGACGAAGAAGAGGCATTCGGGATCACCCACCGCGCCTCGCTCGCGTTTCGCATCTAGTGTGCGCGCCTTCGACTCGAGACCCGGCCGAGCATCGACACGGCGGCGACCGCGGCCAGCACGCACATGACGGGCTCCACCGGAATGCGCGTCCGCAGCGACCCGAAGAACACCGCGCCGATCGCGGTGTGGACTACAATGACGCCGTAGAGCAGCGAGAGGTCGCGCCAGCGTCGGCGCGTCGCCACCAGGCCCAGTATGAAGAACGGAATTACCACCACCGCGTAGATGAAGCCGACGTCGACGTTGGCGGCCCATCGCCCGAGTGTGGAGTCCTTGCTGAACCACCAGCCGCTGCGAATACCGCTCAAGCCCATGTCGCTTTTCAAGCGCCAGAAGCGCACCATCTTCCACCACACGACGCGCGGCACGTCGCGCGCGTGGCTTCGCAGGTAATGGTACCCCAGGTCCCACGCCAGGCGATCGCGCGACAGCTCGTCGAGACGCGACAGCTCGTCGAAGCGCGGCAGCACCTCCAGCGGAGCCGCTCCCCCGCGCCATTGCGGGACGCTCGCCACCTTTTCGTTGTTGCCCTGCAGAAACGTGACGCCGCCGTGCGTCGTCAGCACCCAACCGCCCACGACGGAAGCGTTGCGCGCGTACCACGGCAGCACGACCAGTGCGAACGCAATCGCCGCCACCGCTCCGCGCACGACGCGCGCGCGCCAGGGCGCCGCCGAGAGGAGCAACAGTGCGGCGAGAATCCACTCGAACATGGGAAGCCCCGAGGGACGCGCGAGCGTTGCGAGCCCGAGGAGCGCGCCGGTCGCGCACGAACGCCGCCGCGAGGCGGCGAGTCGTTGCGGATCTCCGGCGACTATCAGCGCGGCGAGCAAGAGAACCAAGTACAGATTCTCCGTCAAAAGATAACCGGAAATGAAAATCAGGAATGGATTCAGCCCACACAACGCGCCCGCCACCACCGCCGTCGTTTCACCGAAGTGACGGCGCGCGAGTAATCCGGTGAGTGCCACCACCGCGACGCCGAGCAACGCTTGCGCGATGCGCCCCGCGCGCGGGCTTTCGCCCGCGACGGAGTAGAGCGCGGCCAGAAAGGCGGGATACAGGGGCGGGCGACGCGCGGTCGGTTTTTCCTCGGCGCCCGCGAAGCCGTTGCCCTCGGTCAAGTTGACGGCGATGGCGTGATAGTCGGCTTCGTCGGCCTTGGGCGGCGTGTCGAAGCCGACCACGGCGCCGGCGAACACGAGGCGCGCCAACGCGGCCGCGGTCAGGATCGCGGCCCACATCGCGCGACGGCGACGCCCCGCAAAGTCGCTCACGAGATCTTTTCCGACATCGCTTTCGCCTGCATGAACAGGAGCAGGTAGTCCCGGCCGCCGGCCTTGCTGTCGGTGCCCGACATGTTGAATCCGCCGAACGGGTGCACACCGACCAAGGCACCGGTGCACTTGCGGTTGAAGTACAGATTGCCGACGTGGAACTCGCGTCGCGCGCGCTCGAGGTGCTCGCGATGGTTGGAGTACACCGCTCCTGTCAGACCGAACTCGGTGTTGTTGGCAATCTTCAACGCATGGTCGAAGTCCTTGGCTCGAATCAACGCCAGCACGGGGCCGAAGATCTCTTCCTGCGAGATGGTTGACTCGGGCGGAACATCGCCGAAGACCGTGGGCTGGATGAAGTAGCCGTTCCCGGCCGCGCGCATCCCGCCCGCCAAGAGCTTCCCTTCCGACTTTCCGGTTTCGATGTAGCCCAAGATATCGTTGGCCGCCTTTTCGTTCACGACCGGCCCCATGTAGTTGTCCTTCGATTCGTAGGGAGCGCCCTGCTTGATCGCGCTGACTTGCGGGAGCAGGCGCGAAACGAACGCGTCGTAGACCTTCTCATGGATGATGGCGCGCGAGCACGCCGAGCACTTTTGCCCCTGAAAACCGAACGCGGAGGCGAGCACACCCTTGACGGCATCGTCCAGATCGACCTCGTCGTCGACGATGATGGAGTCCTTGCCCCCCATCTCGAGCACCGCGCGCTTGATCCACAGCTGGCCCTTGCGCGGTGTGGCCGCTTCTTGGTTGATGTGCAGCCCGACCTCTTTGGACCCGGTGAACGCGATGAAACGAATCTTGGGATGCTCGACCAGATAACCGCCCACTTCTCTCCCGCCGCCGGGGACGAAGTTGACTACCCCGGCCGGGAGCCCGACCTCATCCAGCACTTGCACGAACTTGGCCGCGATCACCGGCGAGTCGCTGGAGGGCTTCAACACCACGGTGTTGCCGGCCACGATGGCGGCCGACGTCATGCCCGCCATGATGGCCATGGGGAAATTCCAGGGTGGAATCACGACCCCCACGCCGAGCGGGATGTACACCAGCGCGTTGTCCTCGCCCGCGATCTTGGTGACGGGCTGCTCGCTCGCGTATCGCAGCGCCTCGCGTCCGTAGAACTCGAGAAAGTCGATGGTCTCGGCCACGTCGCCGTCGGCTTCCGCCCAACTCTTTCCGACTTCGAACACGAGCCACGCCGCGTAGTCGAACTTGCGCTCGCGAATCAGCTTCGCGGCCTTGAACAGATACGACGCGCGTTCTTCGGGTGCTACGCGCTGCCAAGTCTTGAAGCGCTCGAGTGCCGCTTGCAGCGCGCGCTCGGCGTGCTCGCGCGTTCCTTCTGCGACCCGGCCCACTACCTGGTCGGGATTCGACGGGTCGCGCGAGACGATGGTGGCCGAAGTTTTCACCGTCTGGCCGTCGATGACGAGCGGGTAGTCGCGACCCAATTCCGCGCGGACGCGATCCAGCGCCTGCTGCATCTTGGCCGCAACGGCGGCGTCGCCGAAGTTGGAAAACGGCTCGTTCACGAATGGCGTGGGCATCGAAACTCCTCGCAATGGATGGTGTCGGTCGGTCGAGTCGAATGCGGCGCCCTCTACTATATGCAACGGCCCTGGCGCTGTAAACGGGCTTTCTGATACCGTGGAGCGCCATGCGCGCGCACGTCGAGCCGATTTCGGTCCGTTATGCAGAGACGGATCGTATGGGAGTCGCCCATCATTCGAGCTATTTGTTGTGGTTCGAGATCGGTCGCACGGGCCTGTTGCGCGAAGCAGGCCACCCCTATCGCGACCTGGAGTCGCGCGGCGTCCTGCTCGCGGTGATCGAATACGGCGCGCGCTTCATGAAAGCCGCCGACTACGACGACCGCCTGGCCATCGAAACCACCGTGCGCGAGATCCGGAGTCGGGTGGTCACCTTCGATTATCACGTGCGGCTCGGCGCCGACATCATCGCCGACGGATTCACGCGCCACGCGTGCATGGACACAACGCGCCGCGCCCGCCGCTTCCCCGAAGAGTTGCTGCAGGCGATCGCCCCCTTCTTGACCGCGCGCGACTGAAACGCCGCGCAACGTGCTACCGAATCTCGAAGGTCGGCGGTGCGTCGGGCGGGTGAGTCTCCCACGAGACTTCGACTCGGGTGACGCTCGCGTGAGGCGGGCCGACGCGCAGGAACGCGAGTACTTCTTCGCACGCGGCGCGCGGACCGATCACGATCGCTTCCACGCGCCCGTCGCCAAGATTTCGCACCCATCCCGCGAGCCCCAGCGCCTGTGCTTTCTGTCGCGTGGCGTCGCGGAAGAAAACGCCTTGGACACGGCCGCTAACCCACGCGTGCAGCGCGACGTGCTCGCTCGCCATCTCAAACCCGATAGCGCGCGGCCACCGGAAAGCGCCGCCCGACCCCGAACGCCTTCGACGTGACTTTGATTCCGGGCGCTGCCTGCGTGCGCTTGTATTCGTTGCGGTGAACCGCCGAAACCACCCACTCGACCACCCGACGATCGAAGCCGCGTGCGACGATCTCGTCGACCGACACGCGGTCCTCGATGTAGGCGTCCAGAATCGGGTCCAAGACAGGGTAGGGCGGAAGCGTGTCGGTGTCTTTCTGGTCGGGGCGAAGCTCGGCCGTGGGCGCGCGCGCAATGGTGGATTCCGGAATGACGAGTCGCTCCTGGTTGATGCGCCGCGCGAGCGCGTACACGGTGGTCTTGGGCACATCCGAGATGACTGCGAGACCGCCGCTCATGTCGCCGTACAGCGTGCAGTATCCCACTGCGAGCTCGCTCTTGTTGCCGGTCGACAGCACCATGTGACCGAATTTGTTCGAGATCGCCATCAGTACGTTGCCGCGGATGCGCGCCTGAATGTTCTCCTCGGTCACGTCGCGAGCGCGTCCTTCGAACGATGGCGCCAGCACGCGGTGGTACGCATCCATGGGGTCGCGAATCGGAATCACGTCGAACCGCACGCCCAGGTTCAACGCCAGCGACTTCGCGTCCGCCAAGCTTTGGGCCGACGAGAAGGGCGACGGCATCGCGACCGCGAGCACGTTGGGAGCACCGAGTGCTTCGGCCGCGAGGCACAGCACGAGCGCGGAATCGATCCCGCCCGAAACACCCACCACCGCTTGCGTGAACCCGCACTTTGCGAAGTAGTCGCGAATACCCAGCACCAACGCGCCGTGGATGCTTTCGAGCTCGACCAGCGGACGATGATCGACGGTGCCGGCCGGCGTCTTGGTGTCGACGACGTCCATCGCTTCTTGGAACGCGGGTAGTGCCGCGCGCATCGTCCCTTGTCCGTCGACGAAGAGACTGCACCCGTCGAACACGAGCTCGTCGTTGCCCCCGATCTGATTCACCATCACGAAGGGAACGCGATGTCGGCGCGCGTGGCTTCGCACCAGCTCGGCGCGAAATGCCTCCTTGCCGGTCGCGAAGGGAGACGCCGAAATGTTGATCATAATGGTGGCCCCGGACTGTGCCAGCATCGCGATGGGGTCCACACCGTAGAGGGGCGGCTGGCACAACACGGGATCGTTCCAGGCGTCTTCGCAGATCGAGATACCGAGCATCTCCCCCGCGAATGCGACCGGCACCGCGGTCTTGCCGGGCTCGAAGTGGCGCGCCTCATCGAACACGTCGTAGGTCGGAAGCAAGAGCTTGTCGTGTCGATGCAGGATCTTGCCGCCTTCGATCAGCGCTGCGGAGTTGGTGACACGCTTCCCCACCGGCGTGCGCGAAGGAAGCGGCACCCCGACTACCATCCCGGTACCTGCGAAGCTCGTCGACGCCTGGCGCAGACGCTCCAGTCCGGCTTCGCACTGGGAGATGAAATCGGCGCGCTCGAGGAGGTCTTGCGGCGGGTAGCCGCTCACCACCAGCTCGTGGAAGACGACCAGCTTGGCACCCCGCGCGCGCGCTTCCTCCACACTGCGCAGCACGCGCGCGACGTTGCCTTCGATGTCACCGACGGTGGGATTCGATTGGACGAGCGCAATCCGCATGGGCGGGGAGTATACAACCCGCCCGGCGGTTGCGAAACCGGGGCCTCGACCCTCGTTTTAGATTCAAGCGAATCGTTGACCTGCGCCCGCGAAAGGCCTAGGCTTGAGGCGGTCCCGAACCCTGCGACACGCGGATGCCGGCGGCGGTTATCCCGGAGGATGATTGCGTAGTCCTATCGATGCATTGTCCGATACCTGTCGCAGCATGCTGCTGCATATGAAGGAGAGCGGTGGAGCGACCATCGCCGAGCTCGCCGGCCGCATCGGTATTTCCGACGAGGGGGCTCGCCAGCACTTGCTGCGCATGGAGCGCAAGGGTTGGATCCGACGCCGCGAAACCCGCCCGACGGCGGGGCGGGCCGGGCGACCCGCGGCGGTCTACGAAATCAGCAATGCTGGAGAATCGTTTTTTCCCAAGCGCTACGACGAGCTTTCGGTCGCCCTCGCCGACATCCTGGTCGCGTCGCACGGGCGGGGTGCCCTGGAGGGTGCGCTCGAGCGCATCAGCGATGCGTGGGTGGATACATGGGAGCCGCGGCTGCGCGGCAAGTCGCTCGATGAGCGCCTGACGCTTCTCAAGGACTACTATATCCCCGGCGATCCATTCCTGACCGTCGAGCGCAACGGCCACGTCGCACTCGTGGAGCACAACTGCCCCTATCTAAACGTTGCGATGCAGCGTCCAGCACTCTGCAGCATCACCGTCAACGCGCTCTCGCGCCTGCTAGGGTTCCGCGTCTATCGCCATCGCCGCTTTCAAAACGGCGACGGATGCTGCGAGTTCCGCGTCCTCAACGACCAGCCTGTCGATCTGGAGCAACACGCCTTCGCGCTGGAAGCAAGCACCGAAGATTCTTAGCGGTTTGAAAACAAGCGGTGTGAGCAGGAAAGCGGGTCGGCTCGCCGGTCCGCGGCGAAAACCGCCGACCGTATAAGGTTGTTTTGCCCTGGATTCGGCGAGCCGAAACTCACCGCAACCTGACTCGAATAGCTAGTGCGCCGTTTCGGCTCGCGGGGGCTAAAAAAATCCGAGCTATTTTTCGAGATTAACGCGCCGGGTCCGCCGACGCGGCTTCCACACCGTCGGCCCGATCGAGCGGCCGCGCCGGGCGCACCCCGATTCGGTCGTTGATGTGCGGCTGTAAGTTGAGCCGTAGCGCGCAGTTGATTCGTTCCAGCCAGAAGAAGAACCCTCCACCCCGCACCACCCGTTCCGTTTGCGGACCTCCGAGCCGCTCGCCGTCGCCGGGGGCCACGGGCAGCTGGTAGGAGCCGTACCAATCGTGGGTCCACTCGAGGACGTTGCCCATCACGTCGTGGAGGGCGAAGGCATTGGGATCGAAGAAACCTGCCGGAGACGAGTCGACGAACCCGTCGTGCCACGGCGCGTATACCCAGCCGCCCGGTCGCCCCGGCACCTTCGCGGAAGCATCCTGGATGTTCTCAGTTTGCTCGAGGCACTTCGGATCCCACCCGCACGGGAATCGTGCGGTCGATCCGGCGCGCGCCGCGTACTCCCACTGGGCCTCCGTCGGCAGCACCAGTCCGACGTCGCGAACAAAGCCATCCGCCAGCGCCCAGTCTAGGTTTTCGACCGGATGCCGCAACGACGTCACGTACATGCCGTAGTCAACGTAGGGGCGTATGCGGCTCGGGTTCTGTCCCATCATGCGCACGTACTGCGCTTGCGTCACTTCGTATTTGGAAATGAAGAACGGATCCAAACAGACGCGGTGGACCGGAACTTCATCGAAGCGCGCCAGCGGATTGCCGCTTGGCATCTCGGGGTTCGAAAGGCGCTCCTTCGACATTCCCATCCAGTAACAACTGCCCGGCAACAGAACCAGCACGATGCCGGTTTCCTCGGCCATGATCCAGCGTCGGTCGGGACCGCGGGCGGGCGCGGTGCCGGTGCGCACGTGCAGGAATTCCCACAAGCCGGAGACGGGATCCCGGCCCAACGGAGAGAGGCCCATCTGCGGCGCGATCACGAGCCCGCCGTAGCGCGGGCATTCCTTCACGTCGGCGATCGAGCGAATGGCGTCGTTCCATTCGCCGCGCTTGGAGGTCATGGTCTCGTTGGCCACCGACCTGGCGAACGCGAGACGCTCGCGCACGCACGCGATGGCGCCGACGTGCGGGTCGGGGTCGACGAAACGCTCGAGGTCTTTGACCAAAGTCGAAAGATGGTCGTAGTGGAATTGGTCTTCCTGGCTCGCGAACGAGGGGGGTTGGGCATCCGAGCTCGACACGGACGCGGGCTCAATCGCGCTGGCGCGCAGCGTAGCAAGCGTTGCGCGGTGCGTGGGGACGCGCGACGCCAGCGACTCCGCGTCGCGCAGCCACGACTCCATCGCGGCGGCGCTTTCGGGGTGCGGTGGACGCAGGTCTTCCACTTCGGCCACCAGTCGCGCGAGCACGTTGGCGTCGGACAGGCGAAGAATTTGGTCGCGCTGCGCTTCCGCTACTCGCCGCGACGCGCGGTTCTGGAAGAAAAGCGTGGTGCTCGCCACCAGCCCCGACACCACCGCGAGTGCGACCGCGGCCCCCGCCACCACCGGCACGCGGTTGCGTCGCACGAATTTTCGCAAGCGATACGCGCGCGTGGGCGGTCCCGCCAGAACGGGTTCGTTGGCGAGGAAACGACGCAAGTCGTCGGCCAGCTCGGCGGCCGTCGCGTAGCGACGCGTGCGCTCCTTCTCGAGCGCCTTGAGCGCGATCCAGTCCAGGTCACCCTTCAGCTGCCTCGCGAGTGACGCGAGGTCGGCGGCGCGCTGTGCGGCGACCGTCGCGGCCGCCGAGCCGACCATGCGGCGCACGCGCTCGCTCATTTTCACGGGCTCTTCCTCGCGGATGCGGCGCTGCACTTCGGCGTAGCCGGTTTGTTCGATGGTGGGCGCATCGATGGGCGTTTCACCCGTCAGCAACTCGTAGAGCACCGCGCCCAGCGCGTAAATGTCGGTCCGCGTGTCGATCTCGAGCAGCCGACAGTCGGCCTGCTCGGGGCTCATGTAGCGGAAGCTCCCCACCACGACGCCGAGCTGCGTGAACATGGTGTGCTCGGTCAGTCGCTGGTTCATGGCACGCGCGACACCGAAGTCGATCACCTTCGGGATCGGCTCGGCGCCCTGCGTCGTCACGAGGATGTTGGACGGCTTCAAGTCACGATGGATGATGCCCTTCTGGTGCGCGTGCTGGACGGCGTCGCACACGGTGGCGAGCAAGCGTGCGCGGCCCGCCACCGATAGCTTCGCTTGATCGCAGAATTCTCCGATGGGACGCCCGGAGACGTGCTCCATCGCAAAGTACAGGCGTCCGTCCTCGGTCGCACCCGCCTCGAACACGCGCGCGATGTTGGGATGGTCCATGAGCGCCAGCGCCTGCCGCTCCGACTCGAAGCGCGCCGTCGCACGTCGCGAATCGACGCCGAGCTTGATCACCTTGAGTGCCACGCGGCGACGAATGGGGTGGGTTTGCTCCGCGAGGTACACGATGCCCATTCCGCCTTCGCCCAGCACATCGATCAGCTCGTAGCGCTCGTTTCCGTTGGAGAGGCTGCGCGCGGATTCGACGCGCGGTAGCTGTGCGGGTCGCCCGGCGAGGCGTGGATCGTCTCCGGGCGTCCACTCGTCTTTGGCGTGGTGGTCGAGGAGCGACATCACTTCTTGATAGAGCGACCAATCCTCGCGGCACGATTCGAACACGAAACGCTCTCGGTCGCGCACCGGGGCGTCGAGTGCGGCGTGGAACACTTCTTGGACCCGACGGAAGCGGTCGACGTTCATTTCTCTTCTCCGCGTCGTCCCTCGGCGATCGCGCGCTGGAGCCACGCGCGCGCAAACGCCCAATCGAGCTTCACCGTTGCCGGCGACACGCCGAGTTTTTCCGCCGTCTCCTCGACCGTGAAACCGACGAAGAAACGCAGCCGAACCACGTCGGCGACACGACGGTCGTGCTTCTCGAGCTCGTCGAGCGCATCGCTGATGGCGAGGATGTCGTCGCTGGCCGCGTCGACGGCGACGTCCTGGTCTTCGATGCTGAGCCGCACGAGTCCGCCGCCGTGCCGAAGGCGCTTGCGCCGGCGCGCTCGCTCGATGAGGATGCGGCGCATCGCCTCGGCCGCCGCGCAATAAAAGTGCGCGTCGCTGTTCCACGGCGCGGTGCCGCCCGCCTGCAGGCGCAGATAGGCTTCGTGTACGAGCTCGGTGGTTTGCAGCGTGTACCCTTTTCGCTCGGAGCGGAGGCGGTGGTGGGCGAGCTCCCGCAAGGCCTCGTAGACGGTCGGCAAAATGCGGTCGATCGCCGACGAATCGGCGCCGGGATGGTCGGATTCGTTTGTCATCGTCGCGGTCGGTTATATCGAGTATGGCACCCGCGCACGCCTCGCCGCAAGGCCTGCCCGTGGAGTGCCGCGCGCCGTCACGCCGCCAGTGCGGCTTCGAGCGTGTTCATCACCAGGCGGTCGGGGCGCAGGTAACGTTGGTAGTAGGCAGCGTTGCGGGTCATCATGTTGCGCCGGAGTGCCACGTCTTCCATGAGACGAACGACGCCGTTCACGCACACGTCGGCCCCGTTGAATTCGAGGTAGTGACGCCCGGTGGCGAGGTCGCCCGTCGCTTGATCGCGCATCGGCTCCGCCACGATGGCCTTCGAAAACGCGACGTACTCGGCGAATTTCCACCCCGTCGAACCGTGGATGCCGGCGGTCGCGACGCAAATCGGGAACGAGCGCAATTGACGGATGTAGCCGCCCTTGGTCCCGCGTGACTTGTCCGCCACCAACAGATCGGGATAGCGCTGGATCGCGTGCGGCGTGTGCGCGAAGCCGCCGCAAAAGCGACCGCCTAGCTCGGAACGCAACTCGCGAATGAGGCGGGCGCGATCCTCGTTGATCGCATTGCGCTCGTCGACCTTCTCGGCAGAACGCCCGGCTCGATCGTGCGGATCGAACGCGCGCGTCATGAACAGCACCTTGGCCGGCGTCGATGGATCGGGGGGCGCCGACATGTGGGACACGCGGGCGGTGAACGCGAGCCAATCGGTGAGTGCCAGGGAGCGTGCGGCTTCTTCGATGCGTTTCCTCCCCCGCTCCAAGCGCAAGCTGCGCGCGAGCCCGAATGGATCCACCCCGTCGGGAAACACGCCGTAGTTGAGGCCCAGCGGCCGGATCTTCGCCCGTTGGGCGGCACCCATCGACGTCAGGAGCTGGGGTGCGAAGCTTCGTTTGAAGTACACATCGGCGCCCGCGAGGCGGTCATCATCGATCTCCCAACTGTCGTGTGTGTCGTAGTTGAGAACGATGCTGCCGTTCACGACCACGCGCAGTTGGCAGGCGGATGCGTCGCGGAGGTGCTGGGGGCCCGGGGTAGCGCGATCTTCGCGCACGATTCGTTGGCGCAGGCGAACGCTGCCCGCTCGGTGGAGCATCAGGAATCCGGTGTAGATTTGCTGCAGGTGGGTCAGGTTGGAGTGCGATTCGAGCTCGCACGTGATGGTCGACATGACACGCGAGTATACGGAACGATATGCGCGGCGCGAAGGAGCAACGCGGCGGCGGGTAGGCAAAAAAAAGCGAGCCTGCCGGTGTTGACCGGCAGGCTCGACAAGCTCGGCGGCGTCCTACTCTCCCACCGGGTCGCCCCGGCAGTACCATCGGCGCTATGGGGCTTAACTTCCGTGTTCGGAATGGGAACGGGTGTGACCCCCACGCTATGGCCACCGAAATTCTTTTCAAAACTCGTGCGGAGTATAAACAGGTCGGCGACATCGTGTCAAGGGCGCCGGATGGGTGGTTTTGGGTCCGGCAACGGGCACCGGGTCGGCATAGTATATCATTTAGATACAATATGTTGCGGGTATTTACGTTGCGTTTCTGCCGCGATTCCACCAGTCCGAGAACATCTGGCCGACGGGTCCCAAGTGGCACAGCGCGAGCCCGATCCAGGCGCGCGCTTGCCACGGCCAAGCCGCGATCGCCGCGTGGTAGTCGGGCACCGCGCGCTTGGCGTCGCCGGCGAGTTGCATATAGCGCGCGCGTCGATACAGCTTGCGGCTTCGCCCCACGCGCGCTGCATGCGCGAGATCGGGATACCGGCGCTCCACGCGATCGATGACACCCAGCGATTCCTCGGTCATGCGATCGGCGCGCGTGTAGTTGTCGTCGTGGAGACGGCGCGCGAAACATTGGCGCTCGAGAAACCCGAAGCGTCCGTGCTCCGCGAGCCGCACGATCATGTCGAAGTCGTCCGACCCGCCGCGTATGGATTCGTCGAAGGGACCAACCGCATCGAGGTAACGCCGGCGTATCATCGCCGCGCCGAGCGGAATGGGGTTGTCGACGATGAGTCGCTCGAGCAATTGCTTGCCGCGGAGGGTGGGTAGATCGTGCGGGACGCGGTGCGGCGACGACTTCGTGCGACCCAGCCGATCGATGACGATCGTGATGCCGAAAACGAGAGCGACGTCGCCGGATGCATCGGCTTCGAAGGCGCGCAGCTGGTCGCCCAGGCGCCCCGGCAGCCACAGGTCGTCTTGGTCGAGAAACGCCACCAATCCCGCGCGCGACGCCTCGAGGCCCGTGTTGCGCGCGGTCGCGATCCCATGGTTGCGTTGGTGTCGAACCAAGCGCACGCGCGAGTCGGCGATGGCTTCGATCACCGCGGCCGAGTGGTCGGGCGATCCGTCGTCCACCACCACCACTTCCACGCGCCCGCCTTCTTGAGACAGGACGCTTGCGATCGCGTCGCGGATGAACTTCTCGCCGCGATAGCACGGAATCACGATGCTGACATCGGGACCGTGTGCGCTCACGCGTTGCCCTTTCGATTCCGGCCGCGACGGTGCAACCACCAGAGAATCGCGGCGTAGACCGAGATCATTGCGACACTCGTCACTGACGCCACCACCAGCGGCGGGTTCGACGCGAGCGCGCGCTTGACCAGCGCGCCCAGCATGAACGCAGCCGCGGATGCACCGGCGGCTTGCACCACCGTAGCCCACGGAATTCTCCAGGGGATGTAGCGCTTCGAGACCCAGTGCACCAAGATCGGATACACGAACGCACTCGCGAGCGTGGTCACGGCCGCGGCCTTGTACCCGTACGCGGGAACGAAGATGAAATTGAGAATCACGTTTACCGCCGCCGTGATGGCGGCGAAGACGAACATGATGTTGGTGCGCTCTGCCAACTCCAGTCCCTTGTGCCCGTACATCGAGAACCCCCAAACGAAGATTCCCAGCACCAGGATCGGGATGATCTCGTGTCCCTCGCGGAAGGTATGGCCCAGCAAGATGGCGGCGACTTCCCGGCTGCACAGGGCGAGAATGGCGACCACGGGCATCAATCCGAGCACGTACAAGCGTGAGAACGATGCGATCGTCTCCGGCGCGCGCTCCGCGCCGTGATCCTTCCAGGCCGCGACGATGAGAGGGTGCGCGGCGATGAGCAGAGGCCCACTCAGCAGTCCGAAACCCATCGTGACGAGGGCGTAGTTCGCGGAATACACGCCCACCGCCGCGCTTCCGTGATAGGCCTCGATCACGAATCGATCCGATAGCCCGAGGACGCGGCTCGACAGGGTCCAACCGAGCATGGGTACGCCGTAGGCGACGAAACGCGCCACGACGGCACGGTCGAGCTTGGGCACCGCCCAACCGCTCGCGTCCCGCGCGACCATGATCAGGGTCGCGACAGCAACGATTCCGCGGCCCAGCGCGGTGCCGATAAGAAGCCATCGGAGGTCGCGGTGGAACCAAAGCACCAGGCCGAGCGCCATCCCGAATCGCAGCACGGCACCGACGCTGCGCAAGGTCGACAGCGCGCGCGATCGCAGCCTCGACTGCAACACCGAGCCGAGCGCGAGAAAGCTCGCCTCGGCGATGAGCAGCATGCTGGCGGGAAGCAGGAAGCGCGCGAAGACGCCGGTGCTTCCGCGCGTGAGTAGGTAGGCGATCAGCGAGCACAGGACAACAACGGCGCACATCGCCGCCGTCACGCCGATGACGCGCGCGCTCGCTTCTTTCTGCGAGCGGGCGGCGTCGTAGTCGGGGAGATAGCGAAGAACGGAT